>Ga0209643_1000065_pt1 | contig 281075 bp, 240 predicted proteins | sample AutmiccBRH37_all_FD_187383 | JGI IMG/M metagenome (GOLD analysis project Ga0209643, IMG submission 187383) | Deep subsurface microbial communities from Mt. Terri, Switzerland - Autotrophic microbial communities BRH/37_all (SPAdes) (version 2) | ecosystem: Environmental > Aquatic > Deep... | reverse complement strand
TCTGGCACCGATCCCGCCCAAGCGATCGGATAGACTCCGGATCGAACATAGAGCTGAAACGTTGAATACCGCCAATCACAGAGGCGATCAACATAAGACAATGGTGGGCGATGCCCACCCTACCTGCTGCCGTGCGGCGCTGGATTTGCTGCGGGAAAACGGATAGGCCCGGCAGGCGATCGCGCCCGAATGGGCTTGGACAAGTGAATTGCGAAATTCCAATACCCGCCGAAAGATTTGAGCCTGATCAGTTGTAGGGTGGGCATTGCCCACCACTATTGCCCGCAAACACCATCATCGGCTTCTGGCACCGATCCCGCCCAAGCGATCGGATAGACTCCGGATCGAACATAGAGCTGAAACGTTGAATACCGCCAATCACAGAGGCGATCAACATAAGACAATGGTGGGCGATGCCCACCCTACCTGCATGGATTTGCTGCGGAAAAACGGATAAGCCCGGCAGGCGATCGCGGACAAGTGAATTGCGGGATTCAGATACACGTCCGAAAGATTTGAGCCTGATCAGGGGGTGGAAAGTACTTTGATCAATTCGGCAACCATATGGCTGACGCTCACCGTCTCGGCCGGCAGCGATGGCCGGGGTGGTTGAACGAGGGTGTCCGTTACGATCAATTTTCGCAAAGGCAGATGCGCAAAGCGCTGCGCGGCATCGCCGACCATCAGTCCGTGGGTGGCCGCTATAGTAATTTCTGGCAGACAGCCATGCGCTAAAAGCGCCTCGACGGCCGAGACCATCGTTCCGCCCGTGCTGATCATGTCATCGATCACGACCGGCGAACGATTACGTACGTCTCCGACCACGCGACGCGCACTGACTTGTCTTCCGCTCAGGCGCACTTTCTGAATATGCGCGACAGGCAGGTCCAAAAGATCGGCATACTGCTGGCCGAGCTTTACCGCCCCAAGATCGGGGGCGACAATGATGCTGTCCGCTGAAAGCGACTGGCGCAAAGCCTGGGCCAGCAGCGGAACGGCCGAGAGATGCTCCAGGTGCGCAGAGAAAAAGCCTTCGATGGCCGGATTGTGGAGATCCACCGTCAGGATGCGTTCGAAGCGCGTGTACAGCAGATCCGCAATCAAGCGCGCACCCACGGCTTCTTTACCATGTACCCGTCGGTCCTGGCGAGCATACCCGAAATACGGCACCACCGCTGTGAGGCGGACGGCACCGCGCCGGCGGCAGGCATCGGCCAGCAACAGAAGTTCCAGCAGGTGCTTGGAAGCGGGCGGGCTGGTAGGTTGAATCAGGTAAACATCATTTCCCCTCAGCGTATCGTCCACCGAGACCTGAATTTCCCCATCCGGAAAATCTTCGATCGTGCAGGGTGTCAGTTGAACGTCGAGAGCCGCGGCGATCGCTTCAGCCAGTATAGGATTGGCGCGTCCCGCCGCAATGTTCATGCGCATGTGTTTCTCCTCATCCGTCATCTGCGCCGCACCGTCCGGTTTCGGCGGGGGTTTGTCACCCATGTGTATCGGTTAGAGTTGTAGTTGTAGGGTGGGCATTGCCCACCACTATTGAGCAAACAACACCATCGATTTCGGACATTGATCCCGCCCAAGCGATCGGATAGACACCGGCTCGACCATAGGGATGGAACGTTGAATACGGCCAATCACAGAGCGATCAACATAAGACAAATGGTGGGCGGTGCCCACCCTACCGGGCTATCAGTTACCCGGTTTTTATTTCGATACGTTTTTTTTCGGATTCCCTGGTCTTTTTTAATCTGACGGTCAAAACGCCTTGCTTGTATTCTGCTTCAACTTTGTCCGGATCTACTTCGGTCGGCAACTGGACCGTACGAGCAAAGTAACCATACGAGCGTTCGACGCGGTGCTGGTTTTCGTCCTTTTCTTCTTTTTCCTGTTTCTTTTCACCCTTGATGCTCAACATCCTACCTTCAAGTGAGATATCAAGATCCTTGTGATCAACCCCCGGAATTTCGGCGCGTATGGTGATGTCTTTTTTCCCCTCGCTGATATCCAGACTGGGAGCCCAGCGCCCTTCGCGCATGAATTCCGTGCTCGGAAAAAAGTCTTCGCCGAAAAAACGATCCATGAGATTATCGAACTCTCTGCGAAATTCGGTCACTTCCTGATTTCTTTGTTTCCTCCAAGGGATCAAGTTCCTCATGGTTGTACCTCCTTTCTCGTACTGCCGTCCTGTTTCCAAGACGCCAAACCTACTGACCTGCATGCCTTGTTTTGGGTTCGATAAAATGGGACAGGTAAGAAAGGAAGGATGAACACATGAAGTCCGTGAAACACCCTCCTTGCCTTACGGCCATTTTAATGTCCACAAAGAAGGCATTTTACATGATGTCAGTGCGGCGCTACCACGTTTGCGCAAAAAATATTGCTCTCTTTCGGGCTGTCAAGGTCCCTTGAACGCAGCCAGCAATTCTCGCTGAACAGCATTCGTTTGGGTCCAATGCGCGCACAGCACGTTCAGGTCATGGTCCGGTTCACCGGTCACACATTTTAAGTGCCGCTAAGGGTGCGCTTCGGGCGGCCTGGAAACTCGCTGCGCTCAAACAGTCCAGGCCGCTTTTCCTGCGCTGCACCCAAGCGGCACTAAAAATGTATGGCCAATGGTGCCCCGGACCATGACCTGAACGCACTGTGAAGGTTCACCGAGAATTGCTGGAACGCAGCAAGTGTTATTAGGGTATCACCTCGGCATCTGCGCCGCACCGGCCGGTTTCGGGTGGGGGTTTGTCACCAATGTGTATCGGTCAGGCGAAACAAAAGCGTCAGGTGCCGATCGCGTATGCCAAATGCGTCCAAGGAAACACCCACTGCGAAATCCGATCTTATACCGGGATCCAAAGCTATGCGGACCGGCAGTTTATCGGAAAGATACCCGTCACCCGCACAGTGTGCGCAGCCATAGTAACCGTGATCACCGGTGCCGCGGCATGCCGGGCAAACGGTCCAGAGCGGGACCATCACGGTGATAGTGCCGCCGCGCCGAGCCTGCTCGCGCGTCAACGGCACCTCGAACATCAGGTCCCGCATTCGTCGCGATCTGGGCCGCACGTCGAATGAGCTCTCCCGAAGCCACCCAAAAACGTCATCAAAAGAAGGCCCGAACGATCTCGAAAAAGAAAAGCGTCCCACATTCACGGGTCTATTCTCCGGCACAAGCGGCTCCGGGCCCGAATAGGGGGTGCGCCCTGAAGGCTGAACCGGACGGTGCCTGTCCAGCGACCGCTGGTAGCTTATCCGCTTTTGGGTATCTCCTAAAACAGAATAGGCCTCCTGAATTTCTCTGAAACGCTCGCTGTCGCCTTCATAATGATCAGGATGATACGCCTTGGCCAACTCGCGAAAGGCCGATTTGATTTCTTCTGACGATGCGGTCGAAGAAACGCCGAGAATTGCGAAATAGCTCTTAGCCATGGTTCCCTCGCTCAAAAGTCATTGTCCCCCAGGAATCCCCTGATTGGGGCGTCACCGATTGATATGGCCAGGCAGGTATAGAACGAGACGGCGACAAAGAGAGCGTCTTATGAATCAAAATATGACAAAAAATTAACCGCCCGATTTTATATTGTCAATCCCTTTCGCCACCCGCCCGGGAAGCCTCTTCACCTGTCGGGCAGACCTTGTGTTCGCCCACGGAGCGATGTCCAATAGCGATCGATTCCGGATAGGTTTCCTTGAACACACGACAATTTGACAATCGGAATTGACGGTGTACGTTACCATCTAACTGGATGGCATATGGATGTCAGGAGGATGGCAATGAGCGTACAGGCGTTTCGGCCGAGAGCCGGGGACATAACCGAAAAGATCACCATCAATTTGGGGGTGGTTGACCTGGGGCAGATCGATTTATTGGTGCGGGAAGGGTTCTATTCCAACCGCAGCGACTTGATCCGAACGGCAATCCGCAACCAGTTGGCGACCCATTCAGAGGTGGTCAGGCAAACGGTGGCGCGCAAAACCTTTGTCCTCGGTTCGCAGCATTACAGCCGCCGCGACCTTGAGGCCGTGCAGGCCGCCGGCCAGACACTTCAGATCCAGGTGTTGGGTCTGGCCAGTATTGCCGAGGATGTATCACCCGAACTCGCCCGCGCCACCATCGCGTCAATGGTCGTGCTGGGCGTATTGCATGCCAGTCCGGCGGTCAAGGCCGCCTTGGCGGATAGAATCCACTGATGGCATTGCGCTTGATAATAACGCGTCTTTCGGGTTCCAAACGCCGGCGGACCATCCATCCGGCTCACCGCACTAATGTGCGAATTGAATCATTAGGAGACACTCATGATCGATATAACGACACTATCGGGAATGCGCGAAGCAACCCGCTTAACCCGTGCTGGGCAACTGAATGAAGCGGTTGCGACCATTCAACGCACCTTGCAAGGTGCACCGGGAACCAACCCGGCGGCCGAGGCCCCCGGCACTGCAACGCAAACGGCGCAACGCCTCCGTATCAGCGAACACGGGATAGGGACCCACATCCATGCGCCGCGACGGCCTTTTTTAGGCTCAGAAGGACGCCGCAAGCCTGCCCCAACGGCTGAGAGCCACGAGGGCGCGGCCACACCGCCGCTCTTCGGCGCCGGCCGGCATGAACAGTGGCGCAGAAAGTGGCACGGCTTTGGCGGGCCAATGCCCAGGCCTGAACCTTTCCCCGCGCACACTCCCGACACCATACCGGACGGAGGGCGCTTTGTCTCAGGTACGTATACCAATCACGCCGGCACGCGCAGTTACAAGCTCTATATTCCAAGCGGCTATCACGGTCAGCCGCTGCCCCTGGTGGTCATGCTGCACGGGTGTACGCAAACCCCCGACGATTTCGCCGCCGGTACCCGCATGAACGTGCTCGCCGAAGAACACCAATGCTTTGTGGCCTATCCAGCCCAGTCCCCTGCAGCCAACAGTTCGAAATGCTGGAACTGGTTCGAGTCGGCCGACCAGCAGCGCGACCAGGGCGAACCGTCCATCATTGCCGGAATTACCCGCCAGATCACCGGCAGCTATCCGATTGACCGGCGCCGGATATACTTGGCCGGGCTATCGGCCGGCGGCGCGATGGCGGTGACCCTGGCAATGACCTATCCGGATCTGTATGCGGCGGTTGGTGTCCATTCCGGACTTCCCTATGCCGTCGCCCAGGATCTTCCGTCCGCGTTCAGCGCAATGCACAGCGGCCAGGCGACCCCGGCCGGATGGCATACTGCGGGCGCGCCAAGCGCGCAGCCCTGTGCGGTGCCTGTACCCGCCATCGTGTTCCACGGCGATAGCGACACGACGGTGCATCCGAACAATGGCGATCAGGTGATTGCACAATGGACACTGTCGCATGGGCAGCAGGCGACACCGTCCGAGGGTGGCGCCACGCCACACATGCGTGTCCAGCGCGGACAGGTCCCGCATGGTCATGCCTATACACGCACCACTTACAACAATGCGAGCGGACAACCCGTCGTGGAGCATTGGCTGGTACATGGGGCCGGCCATGCCTGGTCGGGCGGCAGTTCCCGCGGCACCTACACCGATCCCCAAGGGCCGGATGCCTCCCAGGAGATGCTGCGCTTTTTTTACGACCACCCACAGGGCGAGGTTCGGTGAGTTGCCGCGTCAACGTGGCACGGGCGCCTGCTTGGGGGCAACACCCCCAAGCAAGCGCTTGTCGGCTCACGTGAGATAGTCTTACAGGGCAGCAAATTTTTCCATCAGCCAAAGCAACAGAAAAATGATGCCGACGGCCGCAAATAACTTGATTCCGAAAATGATTTGTTCGCCCATAGTGGGTGTCTTTGCTGAATAGTCGATTTCAGGATCCTTAGTGGGGCGGTCCTCAACAGGCTCGGGCAATTTAAGACGGGGTTTTCGCATAAAAAAGGCTCCTCATATACCATACAGGGATCCACGCAGGTCATACAGCCCGCGGCCTGAAAGCAGTGGACCCTCAGCGCAACCGATTGGAAGCCGGAATAAATGACACCGCATCCGTTTGCTGCAGATCAGACAAGGAGATCCACAGGATTGCAGGTGCAATTGTCATCCACAGGCTTTAAATGCCGATCACGAATGACGGCCAGGAGGTGCTCTGATGGGAATTGCCGCGCGGTCTGCACGATGGGCGAGGCGGGCGTCGTACTCGGTAAGAAAGGGCACGGAATTCCAGGTAAAATTAAACGAATTGTGCCCGAGAATCAATGCGGCCTTGAATAGGCCATCGATAGAATTTAAAGTGCTTCGTCTATCGAGGGTGAAGACCGAAACTGCAGACCTTTCGAAAGCAGCGGCAAAAAGAATTGTCTTTTGACCGGCCCCAATGTCTTGCGGGCCAAAGGACCATTGTGGGTTCGGAACCACCTGTGACAGGCAGAGAACCAGCAATGAAGATATGATCAGCCGTACCTTGTGCTTGCTTTTTGCTGCCGACATCACTGCGCCCTCTCGCTAAAATCCGATGGTCACTCGGCCGAAAATATCACAGGACATATTTCAATACAATCATCACATGGTAGAAAAAACGAGACGCTGGAAAAAAGCCATGGGGTGTTCAAAAGCCCTGGGACCCCATGTGCGCATCCATTTAAAAAAGCTAAGCTACCGTGTGCATACAGCCCAGTAATTCTTCCACGCCGACGGTTGCGATTCCGGAATTGATATCGGACATGGCATAGGGAATGACCAACTCGCCGCTATGAATGATCGCTCCGCAGGAATAGACCACATTGGGAACATATCCTTCGCGTTCGCTGTCATGCGGGGCGAGTAACGGCTCACTCAGGCGGGCGATGACTTGGGTGGGGTCCTGAAGATCAAGCAGGACGGCGCCGATGCAGTACTGGCGCATCGGGCCGACGCCGTGGGTGAGCACAATCCAGCCGGCGTCGGTTTCGAGCGGTGAACCGCAGTTGCCGATCTGAATGAACTCCCATGGTGATTCCGGCACCTGGATGACATGTGAGGTTTGCCAGAAATGGATGTTGTCCGAGAACATGATGTGGTTGTTCTCTCCGTCCTGGCGCGAAAGCATGGCATAGCTTCCGTTGATTTTTCGTGGAAAAAGCGCCAGACCCTTGTTCTTGACGGCTTTGCCGTTGAGCGTCAGGACATTGAAGGTGATGAAGTCTTTGGTTTCGATCAATTGCGGCAGGATCGTGGTGCCGTTATAGGCCGTGTAGGTCGCGTAGTAGGTGGCCTCCCGGTTTTCGTTCAGGAATTGAACGAAACGGGCATCCTCGATGCCTCGGCTTTCGTTTTTGGAAACGGGAAAGATGACCCGTTCGGATATGCGATGATCCGCGTGAAAGCTCACCTCGTAATTGGAATCCGCCAGCCAGCGCATGATTTCGAAAGTTCTTTTTTGGCGGGCATCTGCAAATTGCGGTGTTATCCGCAGCATTCCGAATTTTTCCAGCAACTGACTATATGTGAAATCTTCCGGCAGCAGGTTGAGTATATGGGCAGTGATGTCATTGCCGGCCCCCATCTCGTCTATCTTTCGCCGGAACGGACCTCGTTTGTAAACCGGGTCCAGGCGCAGATCCGGGGTTTCCACGAAATCGCTGATCGGGTCAAAAAGAAATTTGTTGCGCCGGTCAAGAACGCCGCTGCGAAATACAATAGACGAGATGTGGCCCTCACCGGTTGCCCGCAGACTCATGATAAAACGCATGGCACCCTTTTCCAGGTGGCTTTGATCAGGATGCGCAACAATGGAAGGGTTGAAAAGAGCGGCCGATTCTATAGAGTACTCTTTCGTGAAGTATGCGCCGACAAGGGATTTTTGCACATCGCTGAGCATTGTCTCCAGCGGGAGATAATCTTTCACAGCTGCCAGGTGCAGTTCGAAAATGTGCGCAAGGTTTTCGTGCCTTCCGGCAAAGTCCTTCATTATTTGCGCCATTAATTTTTCAGCCGGCGCAGGTGTCAGGCCCATGATGCGCTGAATGATCTTATTGATGCGATGCTTCTCATCGGGAAGATGCAGCCGGGTGATCACCCTCGAGGTATCTCCCATTATCTTGATCGCTTTTCTTTTTACGGTCGGCTTTTGCTTCTTTTTTGGCTTCATGGCGCTGAGTTCCTTGTTTCAATCGATATTTCCGTATCTGGTTATGCACTTCGCTCAAGTGACTATTGGCGAAGTGTTAAGTGTAAAGTTTAAAGTGTAAAGGGAGGCATTCTGTCGATTGGTTCATGCAGACAGCATTCATTTACACCGCCGGCCGGGAATCCGAGAGGCACAGGTTCACTAATTCGTCGATAACGGCCGTGCCGGCGCACATCACCGTGTCCGCCCCGCCCCAGTATATTTTGACGGTTCCGTCGGCTTCGGGGACAGCGCCGCAGGTAAAGACCACATTGGGCACATAGCCGCTTACTTCCCAGGGATCTTCGGGCTGCAGAATCCACTGATCGGAAACGCCGATGATGGTGGCCGGATCTTCCAGGGCGTGCAGGGCCGCGCCGAGGCGGTAGACGGTTCCGGACATGGTCTTGAAGACGCCGTGGTAAATATGCAGCCAGCCCCTGCCGGTTTTAAAGGGCGGCGCGCCCGGGCCGATTTTCATTTCATCCCAGTGGTAGGCCAATGGTTTCATGATCACCCGGGAATCGCCCCAATGAACCAAGTCCGGGGAATAGGAGACCCAGATGGACCAGGGGGAAATCTCTGAATGCGGCCGGTCCAGGCGTGCATACCGGCCGCCAAACTTTTCAGGAAAAATGACCACGTTGCGCAAGTCGGCTTGGGTGATCAGGGAAATTCGTTCGACTTTTTCAAAATCCCGTGTGCGCGCCAGGGCGATGCGCACGCCGTGACGGGAATAGGCGCTGTAGGTCAGCAGGTACGCGTCTTCCACCGGAGAAATACGCAGGTCTTCGACCCCGAAAGCTTCATATTCCGCAAAAACCGTATCGGTTGAAGGGATCAGAAAAGGTTTGGGGTGGACCGTGAAGGAAAAACCGTCGTCGCTGTCGGCCCGGCCGATGATCGAGCGCCCGTTGTGCAGATGAGATCTGAAGAGCATGATGTAGCGATCGTTGTGTTTGACGACGCCCGCATTGTGCACTGTCGCTACCGGATAGGGCACATCGTGCCGCGTCAGCACGGGGTTGTTTTTATAACGGCGTATGATCGAAGGATGGGCCATGATCGTCTGTCCTGTAAAATATTGAATAAGGATGCGATGATACTGCAGCCTATGTTCGGTTTTGGATGGATCAGGCCTTTTCAAGAATTTCTTGATAGACCTGGGTATAGCCGTCAATCATACGTTCGACGGTGAAGCGGCGTTCGACCTGCTGCCTGCAATAGGCCCGGTCGATATCTGTGAGCCTTGCGACTGCATCGACAGCCTCCTCCACGGTACAGACCAAAAAGCCGCTGCGGCCGTTTTCGATAAGCTCGGGCATGCTGCCCCGGTTAAAGGCGATCACGGGCGTGCCGCAGGCCATCGATTCGATCACCGACAAACCGAAAGGCTCGTTGAACTGGATCGGGTGCAGCAGCGCCAATGCGTTGCCAAGCAGCCGGTTGCGCTCGGCCGGCCCGACGCTGCCGGCATAAACCACCTGCGCGTTGTCGATGTGCGGCGCGACGTATTGGTCGAAGTAGCCCTGATCCTGAATGATCCCCGCCATGATCAACTTTTTACCACAAGCCTTGGCGATGCGCAGGGCTTCGCGGGCGCCTTTGTCCTGGTGAATGCGCCCGAAAAAAAGCAGATAATCCTCCGGTTCAGGTTGGAAATCGAACTGGGTCAGATCGATGCCGTGATACACGGTTCGGATATAATCAAGATCCGTCGACCGGTCGGCATCGCTGATGGACACATAAAACGTCCGGCCGTTGTACTTCTTGTACACCGGTAAAATCCCGGGCGAGGAAAAGCCATGGATGGTGGTCACCACCGGGGTAGTGGTCATGCCGCTATAGGTCAGCGGCAGAAAGTCAAAATGGTTGTGGATCAGGTCGTATGCGCCGGCATGCTCGAAGAGTTCAGAAATGTGCAGGCACTCCCAAACCTTGGCGATGAGCGTGCGGTCTTCTTCATAGCCCTGCGGGCAAACAGCATGCAGCACGCCGCTGGTCAGTGAATCCGCTGTGGCAAACAAAGTGACATCATGACCGCGCGCGACCAATCCTTCGGTCACCAGGGATGCCACACTCTCCCAGGGGCCATAGTGACGCGGCGGCGTGCGCCAGGCAATCGGCGACAGCATTGCGATACGCATGATGGCGCCTCTACCCCTCAACCTTCGAAGACCTGGGCTGTTTCAGCACCTCGTCGGCATAGAGCTTCTGCAGCGTCATCAGTGAAAGCAGCCAGGCCAGAGAGGACTCGGCGCCCTCGTTCTGGTTGATGCCGTCGGCCATCAATCCGTCCCGGCAACCACCGGTCTTGGGATCATAAAGCGGCAAATTGAGGTCATTGTGCCCGAGGAACCAGTTGAAACACATGACCGCATGGTCGAACCAGGTTTTGTCGCGGGTGACCTCAAAGGCTTGCACACACGCTTCGACCATGGAACTGGCCTCGATGGGCTGCTGGTCAAAACGAGCGCGTGGCCCGCCGCGTGTATACCACCCGTTGCTGCCGATAGGCACAAAGTGACCCTCTTCGGTTTGTACGGCAATCAACCACTTGAGAGATAAAAGCCCCATATCGACCATGTCGTGACGTTCCATCGCGCGGCCGGACAACAGCAGCGCCTGGGGCAGTTTGCCGTTGGCATAGTTCAGCGTGCTTTCAGGCCAGGGCCAATCGTCGGTCGCATTGTTTTTGAACGGGTCGAAAAGCCGGTCAGCGAGAAGGTCCCGGATCCTGCGTACATCGCTGTCTCCGGAAAATTGATCCAGGTAGGCCTGCATGCCCACCAGGGAAAAGGCAATGGCGCGCGGCGAATGAAAATCTTCCGCAGCGTGCAGGGCTCTTTTGAAAAGGGTCGTGCTCAATGCCAGATGCCCGGGATTGTTTAGAAACGCCACCGCCTTGCCAAGGCTCCACAGTGCCCGACCATGCGCATCTTCCGACCCGATCTCTTCCATCCATTGTCGTGAGTAGGTCATGAAGTTGCGAAAGCGTCCTTTTTCTTCATTGAAGGCATACAGAAGAAATCCAAGATAATGGCCGCACAGCGAATCGAGGCCCCAGCCATTGGTAGGCAGGTATTGTTGTCCCATTGAAGCGACCAGCAAGGCTCTGGCGTTATCATCGGTGCAGTAGCCATGGCTGCGATCGGGGATAGTATACGTGGCGTGCTGCAAAATGCCGGTATCGTCGGTAAAGGCTTTCAAGTGATCGAGCTTGATCTCCGGAAGCTCGAAATGGGTGATGGCCTTGATGCTCTCGACATAGGAGTGCCGCGGGCGCGGGCTGCGGGTCCGGTTCACCTGAACCTGCCTGAACACCTGCAGATATTTACGGGACACCTCCGTCCAGACCGCTTCGCGGCTGAACAGGTAGGCCTTTTTGCGCATGGCGTGCCGCTCGACATCGTTGTTCAGCAAAGCGATGATCTGTCCGGCCATGGCATCCGGATCGCTGAAGGGCACAATCCTTCCCCGCTCTTCGGCAAGCATCTCGGTAGCGTACCAGTACGGGGTTGAAATAACGGCTTTGCCGGTGCCCATGGCATAGGCCAGGGTGCCGGAAGTAATCTGGGCTTCATCGAGATACGGTGTGACATAGATATCGGCAATGCCGAGAAACTCGCACAGTTCGTTTATTTCGACAAACCGATTTTGAAAGATGACATGCTCGCCGATGCCGAGTTTGCGCACGAGCTGCTGCAGCATGATGCGATAAGCATCCCCCTGGGATGCCAAAATCTGCGGATGGGTCGCGCCCAGGACGATATAGACCACGTCCGGATGCTGTTGGATGACCGCCGGAAGCGCCTGCAACACAGTTTCAATGCCCTTGTTTGGGGAAAGCAATCCGAAAGTGAGCAGTACTTTTTTGCCTTCCACACCAAATTTATCTTTGTTGAAGCTGGGGTCGATAAAGGGCGTGTCCGGAATGCCATGATGGATAAAGACGATTTTGTCTTCGGGCACGCCATAAATATCCTTGAGGAAGTTGGCTGCCTTGTGGCTCATCACAACCAGTTTGTCGGACAGATCGGAGAGCTTGCACATGACATCGCGATACTCGGGCGCGGGATCCTTTAAAACGGTGTGCAGCGTCGTCACGACCGGCATGCGCAGATCGCCCAACAGGGTCAGCAGATGACTGCCGGCCGGCCCGCCGAAAATGCCGTATTCATGCTGCACGCTGACAATATCCGTCTGACTGATATTGAGGAACTGAGCGGCAGTGCGGTAGTCGCTCAATTTATTCTGGTTGAGTTCGAAGCGCACTTTTTCAGGATATGCGTATCCTCCGGGTTTATCGTTCATGGCCGCTGCCCAGTTGAAAATATCGGGTGCTTCCGCCGACAACCCTTCAACCAGATCCGTGGTGAAGGTCGCAATGCCGCACTGGCGAGGACTGTAATTGCCAATGACGGCCACCGAACCGATTCCCTCATAATACTTGATAACTGCTGACATACCGCCTCCTTCTATAAAGCGACTTTTCAGGCGCGCTCGAACTCTTTCCCGCGGGCGGTATGAACAGACTCCATTCCTTCCGATCGAAGAACGGTGTAAATGCGGATCGCATGCGGTTCGTTCAAAAGGCTTCTTGTCCCTAGTAAAACGCCGAACATTTTGGATCTTAAATGGCGATCCAAGCATTTTCGCGTTTGCCACTCCACGAGAAGGTTTAATTGGTTATTGTTTTCGATAGCACCAAAAAGGGTATGACTCAGGCAGCCCTCTTCCTTTTCCATTGCCGCCATCACCGAGAGAAGCGTTTGCACCAACTCCTTCTGTTTTTCCGGAATTACGTTCATGATTATTTTAACGATGATCATTGTGGTCGCCTCTCGGCAATGCCGGCCCTTAGTTAAGGTGATGTCGCACTCTGTGTGCCGCCTTCTTCACCGGTCCCGCCCTCAGGTTCATTGACGGTAAAGTGTTGTTCCGGCCTGCGACATCTCTGCCCGTGCCCTTTCAATCGCCGTTTGAATGTTCTTTATGGCATAGTTGAGATTGTCTCCGTCCATGACGGTCTTTCTGGCAATGGGCGCAATTGCTTGGATGCCTTTCGAAGTCAAGTCGTTTGAAAGATATTGTTGGATTTCCTTGGACTTGGCCACGTAGGCTTTGAAATCGTCTTTAACCCCAATGCTGTTGAGCGCTATATCGCCATAGATGTTGCCAAGTTCGCCACGGCGCTGCTCACTGAGTTCCTGTATTTGCGTGTCTTTGTATTGATTGCCTTCCTTTTTCCATTCCTTGAAATAGGTCTGGCCCCGAGCTTTCATTTCATCTGCGTTTTTGGCAAAGTCCTTCTCCATTTTTTCAACTTCCGACAGGTTTTTTGAATACAGATCGAAAGCCCTCTTCACATCGGATTGACCAGACTTTGTCAGTTCATCGAGCGAGGCGCCTGTGGCATCCAGCTGCACCACAACCCGTTTGATATTGTTGTCCATGGCCTGCATCGTTGTTGCGGCATCTTCTGAACGCTGAATGCCGGTGGTTGCGCAGCCGCCCATGATGATGCCGGCGCCGGCGAGGAATGCCAGAATGAAAACTTTGTGCCCCTTGTCTTTCGTGCGTAATTTCATGTATCTCTCCTGTTTGCGTTTCAGTTCTTTTAGTTTTCGTGCCAAGATCAATGTGTTTCAGATTTGCATGAGCGCTATCCCCTTTTTATCAAATGCTTCGACCATGGCCATGCCGTTTCACGGGTCATGTCAATTTCTCTCAAGTTCAAGAGCCGCAAGGGTAATAACGATTAGAATACAATCTTCGTGCCAGGTTGCAATTGGCCGTGTGGGGTGTCGATCCCCCTGAGATAATAAGGTATCCGTTTTAACCGTGTCTTTTAGAAAAGTCTTCACGGCCGTATTAAAGGGTCTTATTTAACCGATGGTCTTATATGGCCACTTTTCGGCCGCTACGTCCCAGGCAGGGTTTTGAATTGGGATTCTGCGCAGGACAAGCGCAGGTGCAGTCGTATGGGGCGGGGATTATGTTTTTTTTATATTGAGCTTACGCATGCGGGCGCGCAGTGTGCTGCGTTCGAGACCGAGGATTTCTGAAGCACTTTTTTCGCCGCTCACTTTCCACTGAACCTGTTCAAGTACCCGCGTGATATAGTCACGTTCGACATCCTCCAGGGTACGCACGGCTTTTGAGATATCTTTATGCGGCGTTTTCAGCTCATCCACCAGGCGCAGTTTGGGACCCGAGGAGCTGATTACCGCCCGTTCGAGGACATTCTCTAGTTCGCGTATGTTTCCCGGCCACCGATAGCTCTGCAGCGTCTCCATCACGCTCACCGGCACCATTTCGATGGATTTGCCCATTCTTTTTGAAATCTTGTTGACGTAGAAGTTCACCAGAAGCGGGATGTCTTCCATGCGATCCCTCAGGGGCGGCATGGTGATCGGGAATATATTCAACCGGTACCACAGATCCTCGCGGAATCGGCCTTCACGGACCTCCACTTCCAGATTGCGATTGGTGGCGGCAATGATGCGGACATCCACCTTCTTCGTATCGGAGCTGCCCAGACGTTCGAACTCGCCGTTTTCGATCACCCTGAGCAGCTTGGGTTGTAATTCCAAGGGCAGTTCGCCGATCTCGTCTAAAAACAAGGTGGCGCCGTTGGCCACCTCGAATCTGCCCAGGCGTCTGGAATGCGCGCCGGTGAAAGCGCCTTTTTCATGGCCGAAGAGTTCGCTTTCAATCAGGTTCGAGGGCAGGGCGGCGCAATTCATCTTAACCAGGGCACGATGCTTGCGCAGGCTCGTGCCGTGAACCGCGCGCGCCACCAGCTCCTTGCCAGTGCCGGTTTCTCCGAGAATGATCACGTTGGTGTCTGTGTCGGCGATCTGCTCGACCTTGTAGAACACGTAATTGATGGCATTGCTTTGGCCGACAATGTTCTCATGGTTGTATACCAGTTTGATCTCTTCCTGAAGATAGGCTCTCTCGGCTTCGAGCCGGTCTTTGAGCTTCTTGATTTCAACTAGAGCGTCTTCGGCTGTTTGCCGGCTTTGTTCCGCCTGCGCCATCGCCACGCTGAGTTCAGCCGTCCGCTTTTCAACAAGCTCCTCGAGATGTCTTTTGTAGTATTCACGCTCGGTCACATCCTCGATCGCCAGTAGAATCAACTCTGTTTGGTTGCCATCGCGATTGATGCGCCGGGCATTCAGATGCATGATCTTGCGGCCGATGGTCTCAAAGATATGTTCCACCTCAAAATCATTGAAGACGCTATTGCGGGGAAGGATGTCTTCAAGCAATTCTCTGAGCTTGGGGATGTCCCATTGCCGGTTGCCGAGGTCGTATATCAAGACGCCTTCAGTCTCATTGGGCTTGACGTTGAAGGACCGGTAAAATGAAACATTGGCCCGTATAACCTTCAAGTCAGGATCAAGCACGATCAACGGTTCCCGAATCGAGCCCAGTATGTTCTTGAATATGTCCAAAAAGTTTTTTTGCATTCACTACCTCACCTATCATCGCCGGCTTGTCGCATGGCGCAGGCTCGGTCAGCGGCTGCATTCATCGTAGCGCCGCCCGGGTGCATCGGGGCGGTCAATGCCACTGTCGTGCCGCCGCCCGGGGAACTTTCGATGTCAAACGTCCCTTCTAAAAGCACCAGCCGTTCGCGCACACTGAACAAACCGAACCCTTTGTCGGTCTCGGCATCGGTCCGCCATGGGGTTTGCGTGTCAAACCCGGTCCCGGTGTCACTGACCACAAGCTTGATCCGCCCATCCATATGGGTCATCGCGACCCGCGCGCAATTGGTTTGGGCGTGCTTTTTCACATTAAAGAGCAGTTCCCGGACAGATTGAAACAACAGCACCTTGACCGCTTCTTCAACCGGGTAATCCCCTTCATCGACTTCAATTTCGACATCCAGGGCGTGGGTTTTCTTCATCCAGCGGGCCAGCCATCCGAAAGCTTCGGATAGACCTTGCTGGAATAAAACCGGCGGTGACAATTCGGCCGAAAGGTTGCGCGTAGCCTTCAGGGCCTGCAGGATCAGATCGTACGCGTTTTTAAAGGCCGGCTGCTGCTCCGCAGCGGTTTCCGCGATCCCGAGGTCCATATGGAGCCTGGCCCCGGCCAGCAACTGCTGCAAATGGTCATGCATCGTTTCGGCCAATCGGCGCCGCTCGCGCTGTTCCGCCATGGTCAGTTCAAGCGATAGCCGGGCCAGCTGGCCGGCCCTGTGCGCCAGCTCGCCCTGGGCCTTTTGCATGGCAAGCTCCTGCTGCTTGCGTTCGGTCACGTCGATCAAGGCCAGACGCCATCCCCTGAAATGCTTTTGCGAATCGAACATGGATCTGGCGATGACTTGCACCCACGACGGCTGATCGTCATTGCCCCGAAGGCGTATCTCACAGGAAGATCGATTTTTATCGGTGATCATATTGTTCAGATAAGCGTAAAAGGCGGCGCTATCCGCCGGATGCACTGCCCGGGCGAAATATGCGTCTTCCGCCAGGTTCCCGGATGGGGTCGACAGAGGGACGGCGGCCTGGTTCACCCGTTCGATCAAGCCCTTGCTGTTCAGGGTCACAAAGCCCACCGGCGCCGAATCGTAAAGCTCAAAGTAATCGTTGCGCGCGGCTTCGAGCTCTTTGGTTGACCGGTTCAGTTCCTGATTTTGAAGCTCGAGTTCGATCTGGTACACTTCGATTTCATTGAGCAGGCGCAGCCATTCTATTTGCTCGCCGTCCGGTGTGGTTGCCCCGCGCTGCTGCATGACTTGCTCGGCCTGCTGGCGCAACGATTCGAGAGCCGTCTCATTTTTGAATTTCCGCTCCATGGGATCCCCCTTTTAGCCTTTTCAGATTTTCGGAGGGGCAACGCGCTTGGATTCTCGAACAGTGTCCACAGCCGCTGCGCACTTTGCACTCTTTTCTTCCAGATCGGCTTGCGCTTTTTTTTGCATATCGATGTTGACAAAGGTCAGCACGGCCCCTTGGATGGCATTCGTCCGGCGGTGCACCATGATGGACATTCGGTACCATTGCCCGTCCTGGGTGCATACTTCCTCTTCAAAGCCTGTCTGGCTTTGGACCACCCGGCGCACCCTTTGCGTAAGGTTCTCGTACCGCAGGTTGTGGGAAATATGATCCAGCGGCCGGCCCGCATCCGTTGCTATCAAATTGATCAGGCGGGCGGCCTCGGCAGTGAACTGCTTGATCCGCAGTTCCGTGTCCGTAAACACGATGGCGATCCGGGTGCTGTTGAGCACATCGGTGATGGAGTCATAGGCGTCCTGAACCTCTTCGATTTTACCGTAAAGCTCGTTGTTGACCGTGGAAAGCTCCTCGTTGAGCGACTGAAGCTCCTCTTTCGAAGATTCCAGTTCCTCGTTGGTGCTCTGAAGCTCTTCATTGGAGGAATGCATCTCCTCGTTGACCGATTTGAGCTCTTCGTTGGAGGCTTCCAGATCGCGCAGGGTCGTGTGATAATTGTCGCGCACGATGGCCAGATCCTGTTCGAGCGCAGTGTTGCGCAGGCCGACCGCCGTGCCGGCTTTGGGGTTCACGCTGTTGCCCTTTTGCAGTGAGTCTGCCGGCACTTGCTCAAAAAGCACCATGAAGCAGTCCTTGAGCTGCGGCGCGTTGATGGGTTTTACGATCAAATCGATCTTGATATGCTCGCCGTTGGTCTTGATCCACAGCCCATTTTTGCGGATCTGACGGTTGTCCTGGCCGGCCTGATGCAAGGCGCTGGAAAGGGCCATGCGCACACCTTCGCGGGCCATGTCCACAATGTGCAACTTGGCCTTTCCCTGGGCCGGTTCCAGGTAGTTGCCGGTCCGCCCGTGGATGTAAAGAATGGTTCCGCCGTGATCCACGACCGCACAGGCGGGCGTGTGCTCTTCCAAGAGCAAACGCGTAACGACCCGGTCCATGTCATCGTCCAATCGGCCGCCTTCCCGCTGGGGCTTGGGGTCTGTTTGGTTCAGCGCTCTTTTTCCTCCGGTTGGAAACTGGATGCGGGGGCGAATATTGGGGTGCTCTGTTTTTCGATACAGGCTGAATTTTTTATCAATGGGCTGAAAAATCTCCGCAAAACGGCCGGTACTCTCCGAGATGCCGAGAAACAAGACGCCTGTGGGCTTTAAGCTGTAATAGAAAAGCGGGATCACCTTGCCTTGGGCGACCGGCTCGAGATAGATGAGCAAATTGCGGCATACCAGCAGGTCCAGGTTCATGAACGGCGGATCCCGCAAAATGTTTTGCTCGGCAAATACCACCGCCTCGCGGATCTCTTTTTTAATCTGGTACTGATTATCCCCCGGCACGAAAAAGCGTTCCAGCCGTTCGGGGCTGACGTCGGTCGCAATGTTTACGAGGTAGACGCCCTGACGGGCTTTTTCGATGGCCTTGGCATCGATGTCCGTGGCGAAAATCTGTACTTCGCGATGAATATTGAGTTCGCGCATGCATTCTTTGACCAGGATGGCCACCGAGTAGGCCTCTTCGCCGGTGGCGCACCCCGGGATCCATGCCCGGAAACTGTCGCTGTCCCGCAACCGGACAATCAGATCCGGGAGTACTTTTGCTTTCAAAAAAGCAAATACTTCCGGATCCCGGAAAAAGTTGGTGACCCCGATCAGCAGGTCCTGGAAAAGGGCCTTGGGCTCAGCGGGATTATTTTGCAAAAATCCAAGGTACGCCGATGCGCTGCTGTTGCGCGTGACACTCATGCGCCGCTGGATGCGCCGGACGAGGGTACTTTTTTTGTACAGGGAAAAATCATGCCGGGTGCGCTCCGCCAGAAATGACAGGATCATTTCCAACTCGGTGGCGTGGGGGTGATCTTCCCGCGGCACGTCACGGAGGGCAGCCGGATACGTGAAATAGGTCATCAACTGCCCGGGCATGCGGGACGGGGCCAGCACGTAGTCTACCAGTCCGGTTTCGATCGCGCTGTGGGGCATTCCCCAGTGTCGCGCCGAGGCCTCGTCTTGCGCGACCGTCACACCGCCTTTCTCTTTGATCTGCCGCACCCCCTGGGTGCCGTCGGTCCCTGTGCCGGATAAAATGACGCACCCGGCCGCCTCGCCGCGGTCATTCGCCAGGGATCGCAAAAAAATATCGACCGGCATGTGCAAATCGGCCTTGTTTTGCCTTTGTTGCAGGCGGATTGCGCCGCCTGCAAGGATCGGATCGAGGCCCGAAGGGGGAATGTAGATCGTATCGGGCGCAAGACGCGTACCGTCCGTGAGCAGCACCACCGGCACGTTCGCCTTTCGTGCGAGAATTTCCGGCAGCCGGGTTTCGTGATCCGGGTGGCTGTGACTGACCACGACAAAAGCCATGCCGCTGTGGGGCGCAATTTCAGAAACAAAGGCTTCCAGCGCCTGCAGCCCGCCGGCCGAAGCCCCGATGCCGATGATCGGAAAAGCGATCTGTTCGAGCCGCATTTGCCGCTCGGCTTGCTTGGGGTCGGACAGAGCGTGCCGGTCGCCGGTAGCATCGCCATGCGGGTGCCCGTCTGAAGCCATGGGGGCCGGGTTGCCCGTTTTATCCTTGTCCGTCATGTGCCGCCTTTCGCCGTCCCACTTGCATCAGTATATTAGCTCTATCTGATTCAAATGTCGAATACCAGGTAAAAAGTGTTGCAATTCAAATAGATGGTCACATCCAAAGCCAAACGACGCAACCTGTCAAGCTTTATGATTCAACTTTCATGCCGGATCTGGCAGGCATCGCCGCATGCCCTACCGGTGCGAAAAAAAAATGGAGAAAAAACATCTACCGGGAAATGATGCACGCTACGCTGCGCATGGTCATATATCGCCGATGGTCATATATGACCATCGGCACCACAGGCTGTCCCATCGCCTCACGTATCTTGGCGGCGAGGTCTTTCAAAGTGAACTGGATGGCGTACACGCCCTTGTCCAACACGCCTCGTCAGATGTGTATCGTTAATGTACGGCGATCGAAAGCAGCTTCCACGGCCTTCGATCGCCTGCGCTGCCGCACTATTTGACAATCAAATTATTCTTGACCGATTTAACCCCTTTGACACTGCGTGCAATTTCACCCGCCTTGTCGACGGCCGCTTTAGAACCCACAAAGCCGCTCAATTGAACGGTGCTCTTGTAGGTTTCAACACTGATCTGGAATGATTTGAGAAAATCATCCGCCGCAAGCTGCGATTTGACCTTGGTCGTGATGACCGAATCATCGACATATTCCCCAGTGCTTTCCTGTTTGGATGTCGATGCGCAGGCCACAAAAACCGCGATCATTATCAGAAGAACAAAAAATCCGGAAACTCTATTGCGTTTTTTCATTGCTGCCCATCCTTTCTGTAAATACCTCTCTGTTCGGGAGAGGATTCCAATGGTTTACTGCAAGCGTCTGCGTCCTTGAAAAACCTGGAGCAGCACCACGACGAGGGCGATGACCAGCAGGATATGGATGACCCCACCGATCGTGTAGCCGGAAATCAATCCCAATCCCCACATAATCAAAAGAATCACACACAGGGTCCAAAGCATGTTCGACTCCTCTCCGAGACATCCCCGTCTCTTGTCATTGCGTGATAAAAGCCTCCGCAACGCTGAAGGACGCGTTGGTATTCACACGTTTACTACTCAAGGTTCGTGCCGGATTTCGCAGGTGTGGCGTTTTTAAATCCACGAGCCTGATATCATGGACATTTAAATAAAAGTGGATGACGTCAGACCGGCTGGAAGGGGGTATCATCAGCGGTCACATGCGACCATGGGTCACATATGACCTGTTCGTAGGGCGTGAGCGAAGATGGCCGCGCTGACGTTTTGTATAGGCCGGGTACGCTACGGCGCTGGCCAACCCATGATGGGCACCGTGCTGATGCTGTTCTGTGGGCTGCCCGCGATAACCCGATCGCTATAGGACACGTAGACCAGAACATTGCGCTCGCGGTCGAAGAAGCGCACGACCTGAAGCGTCTTGAACGCGAGGCTGCGGTGTTCGTCGAAGACACGCTCGCCCTCTTCGAACGCCTCGAGGAACCGAATCGGCCCGATCTGGCGGCAGGCGATGCTGGCGTCACTCGTATCCTCTGCCAAGCCTACCGCGCCTTTCATGCCTCCGGTCTGGGCCCGGGAGATATGGCAGGCGACACCTTGGACTTTGGGGTCGTTGAAGCCGTCGACAACGATCGTGTCGTTGGGTCCGATCCATCGAAAATTCGTGCTGACAGAACCGGTTGCCCCGCGATCGGGCCGACTGAAGATCCACCACCCGGAGAACACAATGAGCAGAAGAATCCCTGCGCCGACAATCATTGCAAATTTTTTCAACCCTTTTCACCTTTCCGGGGTAAGCCGATAGTCGGGTAACCAGCCGCATGCGCCATCCGCAAGCGCCTGCTGCCATGCAGCAACCAACCCAGAATAACTCCTATCAATAAAATCAGCAACATCAATAATGCCCTGGACATCGTCAACGTCCAGAATAGAAATGTCATTTCAACTGCCGTGACATTCTGCATGATGAACAATACGGCCATTCCAACCAGGATTAGGCCGGCGATGAGTTTATAGCGCATCGTTATCCTCCTGCCTTTCGAACTTCCCTTAATGAACAGTTTCATGGGGTTTGTTGCCCTTAAGAAGCGCATTCGTGCCATCGGTGGTAAAGGAAAGATATTCGATATTTTTTAATTCAAAGTTCGTTGACAGGGTCATGATTTGGCCTCCTTTTGCCAGCCTGTTGACTATTTTGGTTTTTTCTGCCCATTCCGGCCAGTGAGATCAAGCCGGCTCCCAAAAGAAGGAGTGTAACCGGTTCGGGAAGCGTATCTCCAGCCATATCCGTAAACGTTGCTGCAAGTGTGTTTCCTGTTAACAAGAGGCAAAATGCTATCACAAGCATGATTTTGAATCTGAATCGTCCCATGGTGCTGCCCTTCATTGAATGAATATTTCGCAAAGCGACTGTCCTTCAGCGATGATCTTCGCTGTATGGTAAGGACGCTATCGGCGGTTGCCTGTGCGCCCACGCAGGAGATCTATAAGGTGCCCGGCAAGGGGCAACCAAGAGGCCAGATGCGAAAGCGTGCGGTGCCCCCTCGACCAGATTCCCCGGATTTCGATATGGACCAGATGACGCCGCAGGTCCGAACATATGGCCAGGCGGTTTTTGTCCTCCTGGATGATTTTCAGTTTTTGGTCGAGAAACATGCCATGTCCTTTTTCAGTTCGGCCAGGCTCTGGTCGAAGGCCAGCGGCTGTCCCAACTGCCGGTACAGAGCAATAAACGCTGCCCCTCCTGCGAGCAGGCTGGCCGCTGAGGCGACAGCGAGGGCGAAAAGCCGCCATTCGGGGGCCGTGAAGTACACACCGGCCAGAATCAGCAACAGGAGACCGAGCAAGGAAAAGACCATACCCATGCAGGCCAGAAGCAAAACCTGGACAAAACGGATCTTAACCTCGCGCAACTCCAGAGCCAACAGTTCCAATCGGTCCTGAAGGATCTGGGTGGCTATTCCGCCCAAGTGAGCGGCAGTCCCTGTAAAGCCGGAGATCAGCGGTAGTGCGTCCATGCTATTTCCTGCTGATGAACCAGCCCAGGAACAAGCCGGCGATGAGGGTTCCGCTGATGGCATGGTATGGTTTTTCGTGTATGAACGTGTCAGCGGCCTTGACCTTATCCAAAAAATGATCCTCAAGCTCACCGTACTCGCCCTTGGCTGATTCCAAACGTTCATTCAGCGCGGCTCTGGCGGCCTTGATCCGGTCGTCCAACTCTCCGGAGGTCGCGTCCACGAGCGCTTGGGCATGGTTCATGATGTGCTGGATTTCCTTGTGCACTGTTCGGGACTCATCTTTTTTCTTCAACATGGTCGTAATCTCCTCACGTTTGTGTGTCTTTCTATAACGGTTCTGCCGCAGTGCTGGCGTATTTCAAGAGCGATGATGCCAGCGATCGGTAACCGGCCGTGCTGGTATTCACAATACCTTATAATCAAAGTTCATGCCGCATTTCGCATGCTGGATTTTTAATATGCATCGAACTGTTTTGATTGGGGAACCAGACAGAGAGAGCGGAATCAGGCGGGTAGCAATTCTTATGGAATAAAGCCCATATATGACCAAAGATCATATATGACCGAACCATTGAATGTCCGTCTTTTAACCGTCGGCTAAACGCCGCTCACGATTGCTGACCGGCTTGAAGGAATTGACATCGCAGCGCTCTCTTTCAGCGGTTTTCAGATGACGTGCGGCAAACGCCATTGCCATCGCGTTTTCGAACTCGTCTATTCTCAAGGGCTTGAAGAGGATCCGATCCGGTCCGTTTTTCCCCAATGAGGCCGGAACCTCCGCCGGGGACATGCCCGTCATGGCAATTACATGCATGCCGGGCACCAAGGACTTGACCCGGCGGGTCAGTTCCCACCCATCCATGTAGGGCATCTGGATATCGGTGAGTACGAGATCGAATGGCTCCTGTTCGAAACGCTTCAGGGCCTCGAGGCCATGCTCAGCCTCTTGGACGTCGTATGCCAGGGCCGTGAGCATATGGCAAACTGTGGCGAGCACCATGCGGTTGTCATCGGCAACCAGGATTTTAAGCTTGGATTCAGTCGGCATTGGGTGGATCTCCTTCTTACAGTAATAAGGGCTGCCGAATGAAATCGGAAGCTCGAGGTGCGCTTCTGTGGGCTCAAGAGCGTACCTTGAAGTGAATTAATGCGTACGCCTTTCGGGATGGATTACGCGCAGGGGTGACCTTGTCGCCCCTGCCGCACACGTTTGATAGCTGTGCCCATTTTCAGGTATTAACAGCCGCCGGTGATGTAACTTACCCTCCGACGCGAAGTCCGGAAAGAGACCCTATGACCCCGAAGACACTCAACAGCCAGAGGATAACGACAATCACCACGACCACGTTCAGGATGCTCTTTATTTTTCGGTCCATGGGGATGTAGTTGTTAATCATCCAAAGGATCACGCCAACAACGACCAGAATAATAATCAAATTGATTAAAGGCATAACATTCTCCTTTCGTGCTCAACGCCTGCTGGCCAGCCATGCTGACCAGTGGTGAGCGCATTCTGCTATGGTTATTTCTCCAATGGGCCGTTTTTACGATCCAGCCCGCTGCTTTTCCCCAAATCATAACAGTGCTCCAACCCACAGGCTTGCAGCGCTTCTTCTGCAAAGTTGCAGCAATTATGGGTTCTGGACATCAGAAACGAAATTGTTCTTAAGAAATTTTTTAACATGATTTTCTCCTGCGCGATGTACCTGTGAAGCAAAATAGTGCAGTCTGCCCATGCTGTTTCCGGAAGCGCTGTGGTGTCTTTTTAAAGCTCAGACGACGCGGATTTACCCTTCTGGGGCGTGCCGGCGATCATGGCCTGCGTGGTCATGAGAAGGCCGGCCACGGACGCGGCATTTTGTAGCGCAAAGCGTGTCACCTTGGTCGGATCCACAATGCCGGACTTCACAAGGTCTTCATACGTTCCCGTGTCGGCATTGAATCCAAAACTGCCTTCACCGGCCATCACGTGCTGAAGCACCACGGCGCTCTCAAAACCCGCATTGGCCGCGATCTGCCTGGCCGGTGCTTCAAGGGCGCATTGGATGATATGGATTCCAAGCTGTTCTTCGCCTGAGAAGCGTGCCAATTCCAGCACCTTCATGGCCCGCAGGTAGGCGACACCGCCGCCGGGGACAATGCCTTCTTCTACGGCTGCGCGCGTGGCATTGAGGGCATCCTCGATGCGGTCCTTCTTTTCCTGCATTTCTGTTTCCGTTGCTGCACCCACATGGATAACGGCCACGCCCCCGACCAATTTTGCCAGGCGTCCCTGCAGCTTTTCTTTGTCATAATGGCTGCTTGTCTCTTCGATTTGAATTTTCAGCTGTTTGATGCGCCCCTCTAACGCCTTGGGGTCGCAGCCCCCATCGATAATCGTCGTGGTGTCCTTGTCTATGAAAATCCGTTTGGCGGTACCCAGGTCCTCCAGCAGTACCGTTTGCAAATCCAGGCCCAGATCTTCAGTGATCGCCCGGCCACCGGTCAGGATGGCCAGATCTTCCAGCGTGGCCCTCCGATGGTCGCCAAACCCAGGGGTTTTGACGGCCGCGCACACCAAAGCCCCCTTGCGCTTATTCACCACCAGGGTGGCCAGCGCATCGCCATCCACCTCCTCTGCCATAATCAGGATGGGCTTGCCGGCTTTGGCAACCAACTCCAAAATGGGAAGCAGATCCCGCATCGTGTTGATCCTTCTTTCATGCAGGAGAATATAGGGTTCTTCCAGTGCGACCGTCATCTTCACGGGATCGGTAACGAAATAGGGGCTCAGGTATCCGCGGTCGAATTGCATCCCGTCGACAACCTCAAGCGTCGTCTCCATGCCCTTGGCCTCTTCTACCGTTATCACCCCCTGTTGGCCAACCTTTTCCATGGCCGCGGCGATAATATCCCCAATGGCATGGTCGTTGTTGGCCGAAATAGCGCCGACCTGGGCGATTTCTTTCTGGTTCTTTGTCGGTGTGGACATCCTTTTCAGTTCTTCGACAACCAGCGCAACGGCTTTGTCGATCCCCCTTTTCAGCGGCATGGGGTTTACGCCGGCGGCCACGAGCTTGGCACCTTCGCTATAGATGGCCCGGGCCAGAACGGTAGCCGTGGTAGTGCCGTCGCCGGCGTTATCGGATGTCTCGGACGCTGCTTGCCGGACCATCTGTGCGCCAATGTTCTCGAACCTGTCTTCCAGTTCGATCTCTTTGGCCACGGTGACGCCGTCCTTAGTGATTTTGGGCGAACCCCAGGCTTGATTGATGAGGACATTGCGTCCTTTCGGCCCGAGCGTCACTTTTACCGCTTCGGTCATGGCATCCACACCGATCATCATCTTTTCTCTGGCCCGCGAACCATATTTTATCTCTTTTGTTGCCATTGCTTAAGGGCCTTCTTCATTGCTGTGCAGGGGTAAGCATTCGGGAAGGCAAATATTTGCAAACCCGCTTTTTTCCATCATTTACATTTCAACTTTCATGCCGGAGTTGACGGACGTTGTGATAGGGGCACCATCATCCCGATTTGTTGAGGAAAAAGTAAAAAAAGAACTGCCTGGGAGATGATGAACAGGTAAGCTGTGCAGGGTCATATGTCACCGATGGTCACATATGGCCTTTAACCATTTTTTCTGTCCGACCCCGCTCTTTCGCCTAGTTCCACGGGGTAGGCGGACGCAGCGACAGACAGCTACAGGTCCGCTCATAAGAAAATACAGGCTTTGCTTTATTGTTTCGCGCGGACTGTCCCGTTAGAGGTGGATGTCAGATCCACAAATTATTTCCACCCGGAACAGGTACACGCGTATCCTTGCCACTAGTCCAATCGCCGTTTCTGCCGCCGGTCGCGGTAACAATCCTCGTTGGGAAGGGGCGGCGCACAAACCGAATGAGGCGCCCCTAACCCGTCCATCGGCCGATCAAACAGAAAACTTGGCAGATTTTCGACTTAGATCAACAACGCATCAGGAGGCATGCATGAAAACAAAATCAGATAAAGGCTTCACCGCTGGAAAAGGCGGCGAAATACACCAGTCCGCGGGTGGCGAAATCAAAACGATGACCACCCAACAAGGAGTTCCGATTGCCGATGATCAAAATTCGCTTCGAGCCGGTTCGCGAGGTCCGACGTTGTTGGAAGATCAGATCTTGCGGGAAAAACTTTTTCACTTCGATCACGAACGCATTCCGGAGCGCGTGGTTCACGCGCGCGGATATGGCGCGCATGGCTATTTTGAAACGCTTGAATCACTGGCAGATGTCACCCGCGCGGATATTTTTCAACGCAAAGGCGAAAAAACACCCGTGTTTGTCCGCTTTTCAACAGTGGCCGGAAACAAGGGGTCTGCCGATCTGCCACGTGATGTCCGCGGCTTCGCGGTGAAATTTTATACCCAGGAAGGCAACTGGGACTTGGTCGGCAACAACATCCCCGTGTTTTTCATTCAGGATGCCATCAAATTTCCGGATCTGGTTCATGCGGTCAAGGATGCACCGGATCGCGCTTTTCCCCAGGCCCAGAGCGCGCATGACAATTTCTGGGACTTTATCTCCTTTACGCCGGAAAGCATGCACATGATCATGTGGGTTATGTCCGACCGCGCGATCCCCCGCTCGTTCCGGTTCATGCAAGGATTCGGTGTCCACACCTTCCGTTTCGTCAACGCGGCCGGCAAAAGCACCTTTGTCAAATTTCATTGGAAACCCAAGCAGGGGTTGCAGTCGGTCATGTGGAACGAAGCGCTTAAAATCAATGGCGCCGATCCGGATTTTCACCGGCGGGATTTATGGGATGCCATCACTTCCGGCAGCTACCCGGAGTGGGAACTGGGGGTGCAGTTGTTCGACGAAAGCTTTGCCGATCAATTCGAGTTCGATGTGCTTGACGCCACCAAACTGATTCCGGAGGAACAGCTGCCGGTGCGTATCGTGGGCCGGCTGGTGCTCGATCGCGTCGTCGATAATTTTTTTGCGGAAACCGAGCAGGTTGCCTTCTGCACGCAAAACATCGTGCCGGGTATCGATCATTCCGACGACCCGTTGCTGCAGGGTCGCAGTTTTTCTTACCTGGATACGCAACTCAAAAGGTTGGGCAGTCCGAACTTTACCTATCTTCCCATCAATGCGCCCAAGTGCCCGATGCACCATTTTCAACAAGACGGGCATATGGCCATGCAAAATCCCAAGGGACGCGCCAACTACGAACCCAACAGCTGGGGTGCGGAGGGCGGACCGCGCGAAGACCCCCAAAGAGGATTTTCCAGCTACCCGGCTCCCGTTCAAGGTCCCAAGCAACGCGTGCGGTCCGAAACCTTCGCCGACCATTACAGCCAGGCGCGTCAATTTTACCTCAGCCAGACTGCGATCGAACAAAAACATATTGGCGACGCACTCGTTTTCGAGCTCAGCAAAGTCGAAAAAGAGCTTATTCGACAACGTATGGTGGCGCATCTGCTAAATGTCGACAGCGGCCTGGCCCAAAAGGTGGCTGACGGTCTGGGGCTGGAGAAGATGCCCGACCCGGCCGCAGCGGCCATGCCGACCCGCCAGGATTTGGTCACATCGGACAAGCTCAGTATTTTAAAAAACGGTCCTGACAGCTTCAAAGGGCGCAAACTGGGGGTGTTGGTGACCGATGGCGTCGATGCCGCCCTTTTTGAAGCCTTACAGCGTGCGGTCGAGGCGGAAGGCGCCATGCTGAAAATCATTGCCCCCCGCGTCGGGGGTGTGAAAGACAGCAAGGGCAAGCACACCAAGGCTGATGAGAAGGTCGATGGCGGCCCATCGGTCCTTTTCGATGCGGTCGTCCTGTTGCCGTCCGAAGAAGGTGCCAAAATCCTGGCCCGGGATGCGACGGCACGTGATTTTGTGAGTGATGCATTCGCCCATTGTAAATTCATCGGCTACTGTGCCGCAGCCAAACCACTACTAGAAGCGGCAGGCATCGCCGGGATGCTGGATGACGGCTGCATTGCGATCGATGCGGCTGAAGCCGCCCCAAAGTTCGTCGAAGCCTGTCGTGCCCTGCGGGTTTGGGAGCGGGAGACCAAGGTCGATCAGACGTGACCTTTACCGGCGGCTAATAATTCTTCGTTCAGGCAAGCGATTCAAAAAAGGTCAACCCCCATCCGGGGCGTTGACCTTTTTACTTGAAAGATTGCCGGACACGGCAGGACGCATTATTGTATCGCCTTAATCAGGTCTTTGCCATCTGTGATGGCTATGGCCATGGTGGCGGACATCCTTCAATGAACAAACCTGTACAACGGGCGCATTTCGGAGATTGGCCTCATGAATGAAGTCTGGTTTGCGATGGGTCTGACCTTATTTGCGGGCCTCGCCACCGGAATCGGCAGCATCATTGCCTTCACGGCCAAACGAACAGACTACCGCTTTCTGTCGGTGGCGACAGGCTTTTCGGCCGGCGTGATGTTGTATGTCTCGTTCGTGGAGATCTTTTTCAAAGGGCTCGAGGCGCTCACCGCTCGGTATGGCGACCCCTTGGGGCACTGGATCAATACTGCGTCTTTCTTCGGCGGCATGGCGCTGATCGGCGTGATCGACAACCTGATACCCTCGGCCGAAAACCCGCATGAACCGCATTCAGAGGAGGAGACCCGGCCGCTGCACAATGAATCGGCGCCCCTGCCGGACAGGGCCCCAGCGGCCACCAAAGCGTGCGTCATGGGCATCGACGATCACGGTGTGCATCATCGCAAACTCATGCGCATGGGGGTATTTACCGCGCTGGCTATCGGCATCCACAATTTTCCCGAAGGATTGGCGACCTTTCTTGCCGCTTTACAGGATCCAAGCCTGGGGATTGCCATTGCTGTGGCGGTAGCCCTGCACAACATCCCCGAAGGCATCAGTGTTTCAGTACCGATTTTCTACGCCACCGGGAACCGTCAAAAGGCATTCCTGTATTCCTTGCTCAGCGGTTTGGCCGAACCCGTGGGCGCCGGTATCGCCTACTTAGGACTGCGGTTCATTGTGGGCAGTCAAAACGGGCTGATCCCATCCGAAGTGATGGGAATCCTTTTCGGAGGAGTGGCCGGCATCATGGTGTACATCAGCCTGGATGAGCTGCTACCGACCAGCAGAGCATATGGCAAAGGACACGACAGCCTTTTGGGTCTGGTCGCGGGAATGATTGTCATGGCCTTGAGCCTATTGTTGATGAAATAAGACCGCTCTGCGTGCCACTCAAGAACGTTCGCTTTATTGATTCAACTATCGGGTTCCCAAAAGCCTTTTTCCTTATTTAACACCCTTTTCCATACCATAAATAGCTTTGAGCAGTTCAGATGATGACGCTGTTTTCATTACGAACGCTTCGGCCCCGGCCTCGCGCATGCTCCGGGCAGCCTGATCATCTTCAAACATACTCAATCCGATCACGCGCACATCGGGCAACTCGGCTTTTATGCGACGCGTGGCTTCTATGCCATCCATCTCCGGCATGCCTACGTCCATGATGACGACATCCGGTCTGAACTGGCGCGCCAGTTCGAGGGCTTCCAGGCCGTTGGCGGCTTCTCCGGCAAACTCAATGTTGGGCTGATTGGCGATGATGCGGATCAGGCCCTGGCGCATCACCTTGTGGTCGTCAGCAAGCAGCACCCGTATGGCCTTTTCGTTTTCTCTGGGAGCAGATGCGTGGGCAACGGGGGCGACGACGAGCTGTGCTTCAGCCGTCGGGGTGCCCCCGGTGATGTCCAGTTTGGCAGGAACGGTCAGGGTAAGGCGGGTGCCCTGTCCCGGCGAACTCTGGATGGTCAGGCGCCCCCCGATGGAGTTCGCACGTTCGCGGAGGCTCAGCAGCCCCAAACCGCTTGCTGCGGAAGGAGCATTCAGTTTGGCGGGATCGATACCACACCCCTGATCGCTGACCGAAAGCACCAGGTCGCCATTGCGATTGGAAAGGATGACATGGGCGTTTTTTACACCGGCATGCTTAATGATGTTGAATAAAAGTTCTTGGGCTGCGCGGAAGAGAAACACTTTTAAAGGCGTACTCTCCACATGCAGATGGTTTGCGTCGGTGTCCAGCAGGACCTTAAGGCCGAACTGCTCGTGCATCTGCCGTTTGAGCCACTCCAAGGCGGAAACCAGGCCGGCGTGGTGCAGCACGGCGGGGCTCAGTTCATGGGACAAGCGCCGGGACTTATCGATGGATGTTTTCAGGAGTTTCTCGACATCCAACAACTCGGGTACCTCCGGTAATCCTTCCCGAACGGATTGCAGCGTGAAGCGGGCGCTGGCCAGTACTTGCTGGAGATCGTCATGCAGCAATTCTGAAATGCGCCGCCGCTCGCGTTCCTCGGCTTCGATCAGTTCCACCGCCAGGGATTGCAGCTGTCTGTTGCGGGCCTCAATCACTTCAGTGCGTTCGGATATCCGTTGTTCCAGAGTTTCATTCAGTTGGCGCAAAGCATCCTCCATGCGTTTGCGCTCGGTGACATCCTGCCAACCGATCACGCCCCCGGTGATATTTCCGTGCGCATCGCGAATCGGTGCCGCGTTACAGAGGATTGTAATCTGCGTACCATCGGGACTTCCGAGCACCCATTCTTCATTCTTGACCACTTCACCTTTTTGTGTGGCGCGCGTTAAAGGCAGTATTTCATTACTGGCGGGTGTAATGCCGTCGGCAGAGAAGATTTGCCAACGCTCGGCATGCTGATCGACAGCAATGCCCTCGATCTGCTGTCGCGGTTTTTGGGTCAATTCGCGCCCGTAGCGGCTGACCGTCCGTATCCTGACATCCGGTGCATCGGCGATGGTTATCCCCAAAGGAATATGTTCCATCATTGCCTCCAGGATCTGGCGTCTCTGCTCGGCCTCCGTCAAGGCAATTGAGAGGCGCTCTTGCACGCGAACAATGCTCCTGCCGGATAAAATCGAAATGGCGGCATTGATGACGATGAGCGCAACAATCAAGGCCAATATCAAGATGTCGGCCTGTCGCTGCGCGGCAGTGATTCGGGATTGGCTGATCTTCATCAACCGCTTCGTATCGTCCGCGATAAATTGTGTCTTCATCGACAGATGGGAGACAAGAACATCGCGCAGCTCGTCCGATCCGTGTGCCTGCCCGCCAGGGCTTGAAATCACCATCTCGAGGGTGTTTCCGAGAACATGGGCATTGGTTCTTATTTCCTGTATAAGCGATTCTTCGAGGGCATCGAACGAGCTCAGCCTTCCCAAATACTTTTCCAGAGCGGTTCGTACCGCTTGGATCTGACGAATACGCGTCGCATCAGGCTGGCTCGGAAACCCGCTGACCAGTAAGCTCAAAGCCGTTGTTTCGTCTTCGATTTCGCTGTAAACTCCGGCTCGTGCGGTTTCATTTTGTATTTTCCGCAGGATGGAAAAAACAAAAAAGGCGATCACGGCAGAGATGACCAAAGATGCGGCGGCACTTAGCAGGATCTTGTTTTTGATTCTCATGGACGACTACCCGTAGATTGTCACTAAACTGGGGTCCACCTCTTTCAGAAGACCGGGATGCAGGAAGTTGATGACATCGGGCGGCTCTGCAGACTCGCCTGCCTTCTTCATTTGCCATCGGGTATAATTCTGCAAAGAAGTTACTATGGACTGGCCGAATGAAACACTCATTCGGGTTCTCCACCAGAACTGCTGCACGAACGAAGGTTCGAAATTCCATTTTTGCGATACGATACGTTTAGTCTCTTCCTGATTGCCACGGGCAAAATCTTCAGCTTTTATCAGCGCCCTGAAGAGGCGTTTGAGCGGTTCAGGTGACTGGAGAAGGTGCGCTTTGACAGCCAGAAACCAATGGTACGCAAGGTTATTCTGACTATCCCATAAAACAATGGTATCCCCAAAATGTTTTTCCGCTTCAAAGGCATAGGTTTCAAATGTGGAGATTGCATCCACATCCCCTTTTATCAAGGCCTCAACGTGTTGCTCCGCAGGTATGTCCACAAAGGTGATATCTTCTTGCGGTATTTTCTGGGTTAACAGGAATGTGTAAAGGAAATAGTCGTTTGTCGTACCGGCGGCGAAGCCGACTTTTTTTCCTCTCAGGTCGTCCGGATGGTGGATGTTTTTGTCCCTTCTGGCCACAATCCGATCGCCCACGGTGGTACCGATGGATGCCAGGACCCGGACCGAGGGATCTTCAAGGGTTTTCGCAGCGAAAGCGAAATCCGACACTGTGGCGACCTGGGCCTTTCCAAGGGCGACAGCCTCAAGGGACGCGCGCCCTGAAGGATAAAGTGCGATCGATAAATCAAGACCTTCTTCCTTAAAATATCCTTTTTCATCAGCTATGGCGATGAGCCCCGAGAAAAGGGTCGGCTGCACAGCCAGGGACAATTTGAGTGGAGGGTCCGGCGGCGTCTTTTCTGAGGCCGGGCAACCCCATGAAACGAGGATCGTGAGTAAGAGAAGGATATTAAGCAACTTTTTGGGATGCGGTGAGTTCGTCATGTGCGCTCCTTTTTCAAAATTAACAAAATATATTTGGCATTCGGGGGCGCCAGTCTATATGGAATGAGGACTATACTACATTATTGAAACAGTTAACATCCTACATTCGGGGTACCTTTATCTATAATGAAAGTATGAACTGCCCTTATGAAATGGTGTGGGTACAATAACGGTGGCCCCAGAACTTCAATATCCCCGGTGGTTGTATTGCGCAGTTTTATTCAATAATCAATGTGCCCGGGATTTGATGCGTATAGATGATGACTTTGTGCGGTTGCAGACGCTTCGTGATCTTTGCCGCCAAGTGCTTGGATTAAGAATCGATCCACGCCACCCTTTTAAAAATGATGGAGGTTTGAAAATGACGCAAAAAGCACCTGTTTTCGATAAAATTATTGAGGATTATCTGCTGCGGATAGCCACACTGCAAAACACTGCCCATATCGGCGAGATCCTGGGGGTTGCCATCCAAGCCGGCCAATACCGTATAAAAAAGTCAAAGCCCCAGTGATCCGGGGGGTGGTCCGCGCCAATCCCGACTGTAGGGTGGGCATTGCCCACCCCTATTGCCCGCAAACAACACCATCGGTTTCTGACCCTGATCCCGCCCAAGCGATTGGATCGACACCGGATCGAAAGTAGCGATGAACGTTGAATACGGCCAATCACAGCGGCGATCGACATAAGACAATGGTGGGCGGTGCCCACCCTACCTGCTATTCTGGTTATCCACTTCGGCCAAGTGAGATACGGGTGTGGGTGCGTAAAAAAGTCAAAGCCCCAGTGATCCTGGGGGCGGTCCTCGCCAATCCCGACTGTAGGGTGGGCAATGCCCACCCCATATCTCACTTGACCGAAGTGGATAACCAGATAGAAAAATATTTCCGCCATGGTTGTGATCGGTCCTCTCAAAAAAGCATTACGGAAGCAAATTCACACGTTTGTATCGCCGCAAATCTTCGGAGTTAAATAGCTGAGTGAGAAACTTGCAATGCTTTTCAGAGGCCGCGTGAATTAACTCATGACTTCATCCAGTTTATTTAAAATATTACCCCAACCTTCTTCATGGCCAGAGCGTTCTTTTTCATCGATAAACTTAACCTGAGTCAGCGTAACATTCGTTTTATTATCATTTATCTTAGTGAAATTCAGAGTCACCGTACTGCCATCGAGTGAGTGGCGAGATGCCCAAGTAAAAACCAGCTTGTTTGGGCGGTTAATTTCCAAATACTTACCTGTGTGCGGCAGTTTATCGTCACCAACGTGCATTATAATTGTGAAGCTGCCTCCTTCGCGCGCATCGTTTTTTACCTCAGGCGCAGTCATACCTGGCATTGGGATAATAAATTTTGACAACATTCTGGGGTTTAACCATGCATCAAATACTTTTTCGATCGGTGCATGGATTATTTTGCTTATATTTACCATTAGCTCAGTCATTTTGAGTCCCTCCGTTTTTCAGTATTTCATCAAGTCTCTCTAAACGTAATTCCCAGATCGATTTTAGTTCTTCGAACCAGGCTTCAATCAAACCAATTTTTTTTAGATTCGCTTCAATCAAATGGGTTCTTCCGATGGTCCTGCGTGTTACAAGTCCAGCTTTTTCCAGCAACTTTAAATGCTTTGAAATCGCGTTCAATGACATATCATAATGGTCCGCTAAGTCCGTTACACGAGTGGCGCCATGCTGGCAAAGTTGCGTCAAAAGAGATCGACGTGTGGCATCGCTCACAGCTTTAAGTATTTCAGTAAGTATTTTATCGTTCACATTTTCAACCATGGACAAAATTTTATTCACCCCTTTGCCGGCTGAGTTACGTTAAGAGAGAGCGACGTTTTGCAGCACTCACAGCTTTAAGTTTTCAAAAAGAATTGACTCGTTCGTTTATTCAACCATATGGTTGACTTTAATCACGGACCATTTTTTGTCAACCAAAAGGTTGAATAAAATATCGGCGAAAATTTTGGGGGAAGAAAATTTTTTGAGTTGGATGCCGGAAAGATCAAAAAAGGACCGGGCAAGACCCACAATGGATCTTGCCCGTAACAGGAGGTAGGTACGGGTCTCTTTAATAGATAGCCTTCAACAGCTCCGAGGATGATGCGGTTTTGCTCAAGACCGTCTCTGCCCCCGCCTTGAGCATCGCCTGGGTGATGGAATCATCCTGGTGCATCGAAAGACCGATCACGCGCACATACGGCAATTCGGCCTTAATCCGGCGTGTTGCCTCAATTCCGTCCATTTCGGGCATGGATATATCCATAATCACAACATCAGGGGGGATTTTTCGTGTAAACTCTAAGGCTTCAGATCCATTGGCAGCCTCACCGACGACCTGAATGCCAGGCTTACCAGACATCAGGTGTATTAATCCCTGGCGCACCACCTTATGATCGTCCACAATCAGCACCCGGATTCCATCGGCGCGAGACGCCTCGGCCCTTCCGGACAAGGATAGGTTCTGCTGATAGATTCCGGGTTGCGCCGGTTCATCGGCAGTGCGCAAAGTGATCGGCACCGTCAGGGTGAAGCGGCTGCCCTTTCCCGGAGAGCTGTCGATTGAGAGGCTGCCGCCGACGTAGATGGCGCGCTCCCTGATGCTCCGCAGGCCCAATCCGCCTTTAACTATGGCAGAATCAATGATGCCAGTGTCGAATCCCAGCCCCTGATCGATGACCTCGATAGCAATGGCCTCATCGGATCTGGAGATAACTATTTGGACGCTTTTGGTGTGTGCATGTTTGATGACGTTGAATAAAAGTTCCTGAACGGCACGGAAGAGGAATGTTTTGATGGGCGTTTCTACAACCAGGTGATCAACGTTGACTTCAACTTCAACCTTCATTCCGAATCGTTCGCGTTTCTGCAGCGCCAGCCATTGAAGGGCGTCAACCAAGTCCGAATGCTGCAGCACCGAAGGGCTCAGTTCGTGCGACAGGCTGCGAGATATTGCGATTGATTCCTCCAGAAGCTTCTCAACATTCTCCAGCAACGGTTCAGAAGGTGAACTTTCGTTCACCACCTGCAACTGCATCCGGGCGCTTACCAGAATCTGCTGCAGGTCTTCGTGTAAGATACCTGCAATCCGACTCCTTTCCTGCTCCTCGGATTCGATCAACTCCACTGAAAGTGCCTGAAGCGCTTTTGTTCTGATGGCAACCCGCTCTTCTAAAGTCTCATTGAGTTGCTTGAGAGCCTCCTCAGACTCCTTGCGCTTAGTTATGTCTTCTGTGAAAATCACTATCCCCGCCACATCACCACTTTGATTGCGCCAGGGCCGTACTTCCCAGCGGAGCCATTGTACAGATCCACCCGCACGCTCGAACCGATCATTTTCATTGCGCACTACCTCCCCGGCCATGCCACGCTGATGAGCTTCCTTCCAGTATTCCGGGATATTTGGAAAGATTTCGTAGTGGCACAGTCCTACAAGTTCCCGATCGTCAAGGTTGTAATCTGTACGCCAGCGGCGACTGACGCTTATGTAGCGCATGTCTCGATCGAACATTGCCAATGCTGCTGGTGCATGTTCAATGAAAAGCCTTAGTTGTTCCTCTCTTTCAATCAATGCGTTTTCAGATCGTTTTTGGTCGGTTATATCGACGTGGGTGCCTATAGCCTTTATAGCTGTGCCTTCCGAATCGAAGTATACTTTTCCGATTGCATGAATCGTACGTTCCTCTCCGTCTGCTTTAATGATTCGATACTGAATATCTATAATGCCATTTTTTATTGAATCGTTCATCTCCTTTTTCACAAGGGTCTGATCTTGCGGATGAACTAACGAAAAAAATTTCTTCAGGTCAACTCGTGCGTCGTCAGTTGGGAGCCCGAAAAATTGCTTGCTCCTTTTGTCCCAAAAGGAGTTTCGTGTGAGCGGGTCGTATTCCCAGGTTCCTATCTGCGCAATTTCAATGGCAAGCCTCTTGTGCTCCTCGCTCTCCCTCAGCGCTCTTTCTGATCTAAAGCGCACTATCGCCTGCACAATGGAGGGTGTTAACAGCTCTAAGGCTTCCACATCCACATCGCGATATCCCCCTGGCCGATTGCCAACGGCAACAATGCCGATTACCTTGCCGCTCTCTTTCAAAGGCACACCCAGAAAGGCCGTCAATGTTGGATGTCCCTCTGGCAGCCCCCTGCTATCAGGGTGGGACATAGGGGCATTAGTGTAGTAGCCTTGCCCCTCACTCAGCACTCGTCCATAGAGCCCGTAAACGGATAAGCCTGATGGCAAGATTCGATGACCAATGGGATCTGCCATTTTGCAAGCTTCCCATCCTGGATTACTGATAGCCATGTCATCCATCCTATCCTCACTGGTCAGTTCTCCTATGAAACCGAACCGGCTTGATGTCAGTTCCTCAGCAACCGCCAGGGCCATCTTACCAATCTCCTCTTCAGATCGGCTGGTACCAGCTTCTTGAAGGATACGATTGATGGCTTTAAGGACTTTGTTCAGTTGGATATGATCTTCTTTTGGCATGATTCACCTTTATCTTGCAGAGTGAGCAATAAGGCGGCGGGGCAACTCAGTAAGGTCAGACCGGTTCCGGTTCCTCATTGAATTGGCAAAACTCACGGAAAGTTACAAGAACAAAAGTCCACCAACAGGGACCAACTTTTTGAATATGGGGAAGCGACCCATCCAGAACAAGCTCGCGAATCATGGTGAAAGCGCCATTGTGCCGGCTTAATCCGAAAAATCGAAACGGCCCATGTAATCTTCAAGCGCTTGGCGCTTTTCTTCAATCAAGGCAGGGCAATCATCAACGCCTTTGGCCCCTTCGGATAGTTTCAACCAGAAGCAATATGACCTATGTTCAAAATCTTGCTTGGGATAAAGCCCCGACTTTTTACAATCCCGTCAGGGTAATGATTAATTCTTCCGGATAAAAACAACATCATAGATCGTCTTGAGTAGTTCGGCTGAAGAGACGGTCTTATTGACAAAGATTTCTGCGCCCGCATCCCGCATCGTTTTAATGATGTGTTCATCGTCGTGCATCGACAAGCCAATGATACGCACGTGGGGCATTTCGGCTTTGATCAGGCGAGTGGCTTCAACCCCGCCCATCTTCGGCATAGATACATCCATTACAACCACATCGGGCCGAAGATGCCGTGCCTGTTCAACGGCTTCCAATCCATCGGCGGCTTCCCCCACGACCTGAATTCCGGGTTGCCCGAGAATCAGTTTGATAAGCCCCTGGCGCATGACATGGTGATCATCAGCAAACAATACACGGGCGCCTTTTTGATTTTTGTAAAGATGAGGTAGGGCTGGAACACTGCTCTTCTGGGGCGTTCTCGGATTTAGCGGTTGTGGTTTACCAACAATGGCCTCATCAAGGGGGACCGTAAGGATAAAACGGCTGCCGTTGCCCGGCGTGGTTTCAATCAACAAGTCGCCCCCCATATAAGTCGCTCTTTCACGGATGCTCATCAAGCCAAATCCTGTTTTGCCGGCACTGTTTTTCAAAAGATCGAGATCAAAGCCTTTCCCTTTGTCGCTAACGCAAATGGAAAGCGCATCGTCGGTTTTTGAAAGGACAAGACAAGCCTCTTTTACTCCGGAATGCTTAATGATATTGAACAACAATTCTTTAACCGCACGAAACAAAAATACATTGAGAACCGGGTTTTCGATCTCGGGTGTGAAGTCTTCCTCCAACCGCACGATCAGGCCAAATTGTTGCTTCATCTGTCCTGTCAGCCATTGCAATCCGGCCAGCAAGCCTGAATGTTGCAACACCGCCGGACTTAACTCGTGAGATAGCCTTCTTGTCTTGGCAATCGACTCTTCCAAGACCTCATGCACATTTTTCAACAGGAGTTCTTCTGGGTAACTTTCCGCCACCACCTGCAATTGCATTTTGGCGGCGGCAAGCAACTGCTGTAGATCATCGTGAAGCAGGTGTGCAAATTGCCGCCGCTCGCGCTCCTCGGCCTGAATGAGCTCAACCGCCAATGTTTGAAGTTGCCGGGCCCGGTCGCTTGCAAGCTTCGTGCGTTCGGCCACCTGAATTTCCAAGCTTCCGGTGAGTTCTTGAAGCTTTTGCTCAGTTTCCTTACGTCGTGTGATATCCTGAAAAGCGGTTACGGCGCCCCAGATATCGCCATTGGGGGTTTGCAAAGGCGTCGCACTGGCCAATATGATAGCCTGCGTGCCATCCGAGCGCCTGACCGACAACTCCGTATCGGAAACCTTTTTACCTGTGAGCGCCAAAGATAACGGCAACTGTCTCGGAGATATCGTCGAGCCATTCATCCTGGATATCTCGTATCCGCCATCAGGCCCATGGGCATCACCTGTTAACGCATGATCAAAAATCGTTTTAGTGTAATCGCTGGCCAGAAGAATCAGCCCATTGGTGTCCGCCACAACAACGCCGGCGGGAACCGCGTCGAGCACCGCCTGCAGCCTGTCGCGGGTCTGCTGGAGGGCCGCTTCATTTTGCTTGCGGTCGATCAAGTCCGCCGCCTGACGCGCCAATACATCCAGGGAACGCAATTCCCCCGGCAAGGGCGAATGCGGTTGGCGCCAGTGTGTGGACAGCATTCCTATGATTTTACCGGACCGCGAGACCAGAGGCGTCGTCTGCACCGCCCGGATGCCGTTTTGCAAATAAGCTTTCAAATCCTCGCTGCCCTGCATGAAATCACATGTCATAACATCCTGGGCGATCACTCTGGCACCTTCTCGCAAGGCCGCGCCACAAGCGCTTTCGGAAGACATGTCGACCCACTCCCAGAATTTGGCCGCTTGCGCGCTAAAGCCGCGGTGGCCTAATAGCTTGAGGCCCGCATTTGTTCCACGTTCCTGGTCAAGCATCTGAATACTTGCAAAATCCGAATGCATGATCGCCATTGCGGTTTCGAGAATTTTTTCATAGAGCGTCTCGATTTTGTCCGCTTGAATCAACTGCGTGCTGACCTCATGCAGACGATTGGCCGTGTCAAGCTCCGCCGCCAGGCGATCTTCGCTTTCGCGCAAGGATGATTCGACTTTTTTGCGTTCAGTGATATCCAGATTGATGCCTGCCCAGGCGGTGATCTTTCCTTGATTATCGCGGATGGGCCTGCCGCGCGTCAGAACCGTATGTGTTTTTTCATGGCGATCGATGATGCGATGCTCGTGGTCCCAGTCCTCCCCGGTTTGCACGCAATGCATCCATTTTTTCATCATCGGTTCGACATCGCCGGGAACCAGCTTTTCGGTCCAGGCAAATCCTTTACTCTCTTCCATGCTCATATCCAGCAGGTCTAGAAAAGATTGGCTGGTGTAAACAGCCTTTCCTTCGGCATCGCACAACCAGATGCCGTAGGGCAGAATCTCGCCCATAATCCTGTAGCGCTGCTCAGATTCAGCCAGCGCTTGTTTCTCAAGTGCCAATTGCTCGATCAACTGAGCGTGTTCTTGCTGGGCTTTTTGGTGTTCGGTGACATCGAAAAACATGAACGCGAATTTGTTTTTTTCTATTCGGAAGATGCGGACAGAAAACCATTTTTTTAAGGAAGGACAGAATTCTCTAAATTGTAGGGGTGTTCCCGTTGATACAACATGATGGGCCGAATCGATCCAGGTGCGATTGGCACCCGGAAACAATTCAAAAGCCCTTTGGCCGGTTATGGTCTGGCAAGAGTACCCGGTTATCTTTTCGGCGGCTTTGTTGATTTCCAGCAACAGGAAATCCGAAGGTTTGCCGGATTCATCATTGATGAGTTCGGCCAGACAAACACCCTCTTGCATTGCGTTAAAAAAAGGGCAATAGCGCTGCTCCGTTTCAAGTGTGGTTTGGAGGCGTTTGAGTTCCTCATGTTGTGTCTGGCGCAAATTTTTTTCGGCAGAAAGTTGTTGCCGTATTTCGGAAAGCTCGTTGATTAGTTGTTCTTTTGATTTGTTGTCACTGCAAGTCGAATTCACCATATAGGGACATCCTTGTTGTTTCTTATCAATTCCTTGCAGGTATAGAGGCTGGAGAATATGTCAGTTCCAGGTTTGCCGCAAACAATGTTGAATGCCTTTATCCTTAGTGGCGCGATACTACGCAAAAAGCTGTTACACTTCAATTAAAAATTACTGCAACCTATCCGCATCATAAAGTGTCAATGGGTCTTGATTAAGGCTTTTGATACAAACGAATGGAAGGCTCATCCCCCCTGAGCTTCTAAATCCATGACGGTATTCAAAGCCCCGGAAACGACGAATCTGCGGATATTGACGACATGCGCCTTCATTTCGGATGCTTTTTGCTCGTATTCGTCGGCTGATCGCCCCTCGTTGCGCTGGGTCTCGGCCATCTTGAGCAAAATGTCGATGCGTTCTTGAATATAGCGTATTGCCGCCCAGAGGGAATTTTCGATCACCTCAGCCTGCCCTTCCAAAAACGATAGCGGTGAAAAGGAGTGTCCGGTGTGGCACACATAACGCGTCAGCGGTTCATTTTTGGTTTTCCACAGAACACCGCCGCATTCGGGACAGGTGTATGGCGTTAAATCGCCGACTTTTTGCATATGGTCCAGCTCCGGAACCACATGTTCAGAAGCGCGAACTTCTTCCATAATATCCTCCGGCACTTTAAAAATGGGTTTGACCGGCTGGGTGACCAGTTCGGCAATAGTTTTTGCGATCTGACGCAGCGGCAGAATGTGATCCACTTGGACACTATGTATCGCCGTTTGGGGGAGCTCGGAAACTTGAGCCTCGGTCGGGTCCTGCACGATGGTAATTCCGCGGCAGCGCTTAATGGCCGATAGCCCGCCGACGCCATCGTTGAGGTATCCTGTCAGCAAGACGCCGATCACCTTCGGGCCTTGATAGGCCGCTGCGGATCTGAAAAGTGCGTTAATGGATGGCCGCGCCCGGTTTTCGCGGGGTCCAAAGGTAACCGCGATATGTTCCCTTTGGACCAACAGGTGGTGATTGGATGGTGCTACATAGATGACGCCAGACTTAAACGTGGCCCCGTTTTCCGGCAAGATAACCGGCAGGTGGGTATATCGGCCAAGGATTTCATGCAGCAGGTTTTTGGCGGACGGCAGTTGATGCTGTACAATGAACACCGATGCGGCAAGGTCTCTGGGAAAAAGGGGCAAAAGTTCCTGTAAGGCCTTCAGGCCGCCCCAGGATGTACCGATCACAACAATATTTCTGTATATTGCCATGCACAACCATACGTGAAGCAAGTGCCGGCGAACATACCTTGAATTAAGTTTTCGCTACGCTTTATCAGGCATAGCACGTTGCTGACGAATGGCGGATACGATCTCATCGGGGCTGCCGGTCTTGGAAAGATAGGCCACCGCCCCGACGGACTGCATTTTCAGCGCCTGATCTTCGGCCCCATGCATGGAAAGAGCGATGATGCGAATGTGCGGCTTCTGCAAAATGATGCGTCGGGTCGCCTCGATGCCGTCCATGACCGGCATGCTGATGTCCATTAAAATGACATCCGGGTTGATGCGCTGCGCCGCCTCGACTGCCTGGAAGCCATCTGCGGCTTCGGCCACGACATCGATATCTTTTTTTCGGGACAGCAGCGATGACATCCCCTTGCGCATCACCGCATGATCGTCTACCAGCATGACGCGTATGGGGCCGCTGGGGCTGTTTTGATCGGCAGGTGCAAGTCGGCCGTCCGATGGGTGCTCTTCTGCAATTGGCTCAACGTTTTGTTCCGGCAGATCAAAGACAACTGTTTGCATCGGAACAGATATTTTGACAGTGGTGCCAACACCTTTGCGGCTTTGAATGTCAAAATCGCCGCCCAACAGCAGCAACCGTTCACGGACATTAAAAAGACCATAGGCTTTATCCGCCGGGCGATCATTTTTCCAGAGCTCCTCGGGGTCAAACCCTTTCCCTTGATCGTTGACTGCAATGACGATGTGTTCGCCCTGCTGTCGCAACTCAACCCGTGCGGTCTTGGTGCCGGCGTGCTTGACCACATTGAACAGCAGCTCGCGCACGGATTGAAACAAAAGAATTTTGAGCTCTTCCTGGGCAGGTTCGGCTTTGGCCTCGGTATGCAAGTCAACTTGCAGTTTGTGGGTCTTTTCCATCCAGCGCCCCAGCCACTGAAATGCCTCGGCCAGCCCCTGCATGTACAAAACCGGCGGGGAAAGCTCGACCGAAAGCGTGCGCGAGGTTTCAAGGGATTGCGACACCAGGTCGTAGGCGCTATCTAATGCCGAATCTTGCGAGGAACCGTTTTCGGCAACGGCCATTTCCATGATACAGCGGAATTTGCGCTGCCTTCCTCTTCGCTTCATGCCTGCGTAGCTGTTCTGTAAGAACCTTTGCGTAAACAACTTTTCGGGAACTGTCCGCAGGCGCATCCGGCGGGTGATCTGCCCCTCACACAAATTTTCGTTTCTATTTTTCTCTTGACAATGATGAAAGGCCTCCTTAAGTATCAAATATGGTATTTATAAAACCATATTTGGGACAATAAAAACCGCATACGGGATTTACAATGGGCCAAAATGACAACCAGAATGCTGTACCGGCTATTCACCGTGCAATCGATGTGATTGAATTCATTTCGTCCGCCCAACGGGAGCTATCGTTTTCCGAGATTATGGACAACGTCGATATTCCGCGCCAATCCTTGATTCGCATTCTAAACACCCTGTGCAGCCGGGGCTTTCTGGACAAGTCCAGCCAGAGGGGGCTCTACCGAATCGGGCTCAAATTCCTATACCTGGGCCACGGGTTGCCCGACAAGTTTGAACTTCGCACCGCTGCGTGGAAAGCGATGAAGGCGTTGTCGCAAAAAACGGGCAAGACCATCGAGTTGTCAAGCCTTGATCGGGATCAACTGATATTGCTCGAACAGATTCGCGGCAGCGAGGAAATGGCCCTTTATTCCCGAGTGGGCAGCGTGATTCCCTATTTGCACGCGGTCAGCGTCGGTAAGGTATACCTGGCCTTGATGGATCCGGATAAGAGGCGGCGTGTTTTGCGAAAAATCGGACTGCCGGCGATGACGAAACATACGATCACGGATATGGCGCGTCTGGAAAAAGAGATCCAGGAAACGCAAGAACGCGGCTTTGGTTTCGAAGATCAGGAGTTGCGGGAAGGCGTGCGACGGGTTGCCGCCCCGGTTTTTAATTCAGATGGAAAGCACGTGGGCTGTATCGGGCTGTCGGCAGCGATTTTCAGCTTCGAACGCGACGATTTGGACAAATATGGCCGGATGGTGCGCGAGGCAGCGGAAAAGACTTCCGCGGAACTGGGATATGTATCAAACCCATGATTCTTAATAAGGAGGAGCAAATGTTCGAACTAAACAACAAAACTGCATTGGTGACCGGAGGCGCCCAGGGGATCGGCAAAGCCATTTCTTGTGCATTGGCCAAGCAGGGCGCCAATGTCGCCATTGCCGATATTGACGAAGCCATTGCCCGGCAGACAGCCGATCTCATCAATAAGGAATATGGAAAGGCGATGGCCGTGCAAGCCGATATCACCGATATCGAAAAGGTCAAAAAAGCGGTTGCTACGATCAAGGAACAGTTCGGCCCAGTTGATATCCTGGTCAACAACGCCGGTTGGGACCGCATGATCCCCTTTGTCAAGACGACGCCCGAATTCTGGGATAAAGTGATCGATATCAATTACAAAGGGATGCTCAATTGTGTGTATTCGGTGATCCATGACATGATCGAAAAGAATCATGGCAAAATCATCAACATCGGGTCCGATGCCGCCCGGGTCGGAAGCAGCGGCGAAGCGGTGTATGCAGGTGCGAAAGGCGCCATCATCGCCTTCAGCAAATCTTTGGCCAGGGAGGTTGCCAGAAACCAGATTACGGTCAATGTCATATGCCCCGGACCTACCGATACCCCGCTGACCCAGCAGATGAAGGATGAAAGCGAGTTTGCGACAAAAGTATTGTCCAAAATGGACAAGATCATTCCGCTGGGCCGGACCGGAACGCCCGAGGAGATTGGCGCCGCAGTGGTTTTTTTTGCTTCCAAAGAGGCGGATTTTATCACTGGTCAAACCTTGAGCGTCAGCGGTGGCTTGACCATGAGCTAGACAAAGACAAAAAGCTCGAAAAAAGGGGGCCGGGATGAAGAACCACAGCCAAACCTATAATTCGGAAATGTTCATAGATACGTTTGAAAACACGTTTACCTATATCAGCGGGTTTATGCGAAACGTGAACCGGTTTTCCGAGCGCAACGCATTGACCTGCCCTCTGAGGGGAAAGACATGGACCTATCCTCAGCTGAACATAGAAGTCAATCGATTGGCCCATGCGCTCATGAACAGCGGGGTGGGCAAAAACAATATCGTCATGTACCAACTGCTCAATTGCGCCGAGTTTGTGTTTCTCTATCTGGCGCCGCACAAAATCGGCGCGATCAGCTGCCCGATCAATTTCCGGCTCTCCTCAGGTGAAACCGCCTACATTCTCGATGACAGCAAACCCACAGTATACTTTTATGATGCCGAGGTAAAAGAGGTCGCGCAAAACGCTTTGGAGATGGCCTCCCATCGACCCGCAAAAGTGGTCATGGTAGATATCACCGGAAAGCAAGAGCCCTTTGCCGGATCCGTCTCCTACGATGACTATGTCCGGGAATTCCCGGACAAGGAGCCGGGAATAGAGCGTCCAAGCCACATCTATGACGAGGTGACGCGCCTCTATACATCGGGTACCACCGGTATGCCCAAAGGGGTTCCGCTCAACAACATCAATGATATCTTCAGTGCCCATGATGTAATCATGCATTTTCCGCTTTCCCCGCTGGACAAGACGATGAACATGACCCCCTGGTTCCACAGGGGGGGGTTGTATTCGGGCGGACCCAATCCGACCCTGTATATCGGTGGCGAAGTGGTAGCCCTCAGGGCCTTTTCGGCTGCCACGGTTCTGGATTGCGTGCAGAAGTATCAATTGACCTATCTGATCGGGGCGCCGATCACTTTGAAGATGCTCAAAGAGGAACAAGTGGCCAGGCCGCGGGATATTGGCTCTTTAAAAGGGATCGTCACCATGGGTGCGCCCATGGAAAAAAATCTGTGCATGCAATGCCATGAAGTGCTCACAAAGAATATCTTCAACGGGTACGGCTCGACGGAAGCATTCTGGAATACTTTTCTCAGGCCGTTCGATCTTCCCAAGATGGCTGGCACGGCGGGCCGCTCCTGCACGGACGACCAGATGGCCGTAGTGGAGATGTTCCCCGATCGCCTTGCGGAGCCACACGAGACCGTGCCCAAAGACAATGCTACGGTGGGCGAAGTGATCGTCAAATCCCCGGGAAAATGCGCTTACGATTATATCAACAAACCGGAGGAGGCCCGCAAAAAGTATTATAAGGGGTGGCTTTACATCGGCGATCTGGGCACCTGGAACGAGCAGGAGTATGTGACCATCGTCGGCCGAAAAGATGACATGATCATCTCGGGCGGAGAAAACGTGCAGCCCGTGCAAGTGGAAGAGGCGCTCAATGAGCATCCTTTGGTATCCGGCAGCGTGGTCACCGGGGTGCCGGACGAGAAGTGGGGTGAAATCGTGGTTGCCTACGTGATCAAGACCAACAGCGAACTGACGGTTAAAGACCTGGACGAGCATTGCCAGAACCATCCGATGCTGTCGAGATACAAACGCCCCCGGTTGTATAAATTCGTCGATCAACTGCCGATGACCGCCACGGGAAAACTGATCCACTACAAGGTAAGACAGCAGGCCAAAGAAGAATATGCCAAAGGATTATTGGAAAAACCGTGACGTCATCGTTGCATAAAACACGTGTAGACGCCTGACAACCAGGTATAGAGAGGTCTTTCATGGATTTTGATTTCAGCAAAGAGCAAAAATTGATTCAAAAAGAAGTCCGGCGCTTTGCCCAGGAAGAACTTGCGCCAAGGTACAGCCAGTGGGACAGGGAAAGAAAATATCCCCGCGAACTGGTCAAGAAGATGGGTGAACTCGGCTATATCGGCGTATCCGTCAGCCAGGAATTGGGGGGGCTTGGCGAGTCCTACCTCACCGAGGGAATTGTGTGCGAAGAGCTTTCCCGGGGAGATTGCAGTCTTCCCATGTCGACCCAGGTGGCCGGACACCTGTGCGCCGGCCTTCTGGAACAAGGAAGTACGGAAGTGCAAAAGAAGTTTCTCGACCCCTTTCTGGCCGGTGAGCAGATTTGCGCTTTCTGTTTGACCGAACCGGGAAGCGGGACAGACGCCGGCGCTCTTCAGGCCAGCGCGGATAAAAAAGGCGACGCCTATGTTCTAAACGGGGAGAAATCCGGCATCACGGCGATTATGGATGCCGATTTTGCGCTGGTGTTTGCCCGGACCACGCCCGGCAATGATGCCAGGGGGGTCAGCTGTTTCGTCGTGCCCTGTAAGCTTCCCGGCGTGTCTATGCAAGCCTACGAAGATCTTGGATGCAATGCCATCGTCCGGGGCTCGCTGTTCTTGCAAAATGTGGAGATACCGGAAAGTTATCGGATCGGCGAGGAGGGCAAGGGGTTTCGGCTGGCCATGCGCGGATTTGACATCAGCCGCATTTTCCTTTGTCTGGAAGCCATTGCGCCGGCCCTCGTATCGCTGCAGGAAACCATGGAGCATGTCAAGGGGCGTATCGCCTTCGGACGCCCCCTGGCCTCTTTCGAAGGGGTATCTTTCCCGATCATCGAGCACTTCAGCCTCCTGGAAGCGGTGCGGCTGCTTTGTTACAAAGCATTATGGCTGCGCGATCAGGGACAATCGAGCACCAAGGAGGCCGGCATGGTCAAATGGATGGCCCCGCGGTTTTCAACCAACGCCATCCGGGACTGCATCACGCTGCATGGGCATTATGGGTATACCAGGGAATATCCCCTCGAGCAGCGCCTGAGAGATGTGCTCGCCATCGAAATCGCGGATGGCACCTCGCAGGTTTCCAAGCTGGTGGTGCAGCGTGAATTGATGGGCCGGGAATTTCTTCCCTACAATTATCGATAGCCCGGGCGTTTGGCGCCAATCGAAAAATCCGGACCACTGCGGTTCGACAAGGAGGGCAACATGAATTTCGAAGAAATCATTTATGAAAAAAATGACGGCGTGGCCAAGATCATGATCAACCGACCCCAGAAATACAACGCCTGCACTTCCCTGACACTCCTCGAGCTGAGTCAGGCTTTCACGGATGCATGGGTGGACAACACCGTAGGCGTGGTGGTGTTTACCGGTGCCGGCGAAAAGGCCTTTTGCACCGGCGGCGATCAGTCCATCCGGGACAAGAGCGGCTATGCGGGCACCCTAGCGGCATTGCCGGTGGAAGTCGGCTGGCAAACCATTTCCAGCCTGATCCGGACCATCCCCAAGCCGGTCATTGCCAGGGTGAACGGATTTGCCATCGGCGGCGGACACGTCTTCCAGGTGGTTTGCGACCTCTCCATCGCGGCTGAAACGGCCAAGATGGGCCAGGCCGGGCCCAAAGTCGGCAGTTTCGACCCCGGTTACGGCACCGGAGATCTGGTCCGGTGTGTGGGGCTGAAAAAGGCAAAGGAGATCTGGTACATGTGCCGGCTGTACACGGCCAAAGAGGCGCTCGATATGGGTTTGGTCAATGCCGTGGTGCCCTACGAACAGCTTGACGAAGAGGTCGATAAATGGTGTGCGGACCTGCTGGAAAAAAGCCCCACGGCCCTCAAAATGCTCAAGTACGCTTTTCACGCGGAAACAGACGGTGTCGCAGGAATCACCCATCTGGGCGTTGGCGGCCTGAGCATGTTTTACGGCACCGACGAGTCGGTTGAAGGCAAGAATGCTTTCATGGAAAAACGTAAACCGGATTATGCCAAGTACCGGAAATAATAATTTGTTGCGGTTTTTAAAGAGCGGCGCTCTGCCCGAAGGCAGCGCGCCGCTGGCGACTTGCCGTTCTGCATCCCCCATTCGACGATTTATTCAGACGTTTTCATCATCTTGCGAAAGCGTTCCACCGCTTCGCTGGGGCTGAACTCATCCAGTTCCATCAAGCGCCGCACTTCAATTTCGCCATCCCCGCCGTCCATGGCAGGGTTGGGGAAACGCCGGGTCCATTCGAGCGCTTCCTGCTTGGAATCGGCTTCGATGAGGGTGTAGCCGGCGATCAGCTCCTTGGTTTCGGCGAAAGGTCCATCGACGAAACTGCGCTTTTCTCCAGAGTACCGGATGCGCCAGCCTTCCGAGCTGGGCCGGAGCCCCGAGGCATCCAGCAGCATGCCGGCTTTGGACAGCTCCTCGTGGTAGGCCGCCATGGCCGCAATGAGTTTCTCCTCCGGCAGGGATCCGGATTCGGAATCTTTGGTTGCTTTGACAATGATCATGTATCGCATCGGACGTTCTCCTTTGGTTCAGGCGTGTGCCTTGGATATCTCTGGCTGGGCAAGCCACCCGGATTTCGCTTTAACTATGTGACGTTTGGCAGAGCCTGTTTTCGACAGATCGAAAAAAATAAGGGTATCGGAGGGAATCAGGCTGGTGCGTCAGCGGCAAAATATAGGCGAATTCCCTCAGGCGGCGTGCGAGAAAGCCTGGCTGGCTTTCTGGTGGTTGGGCGTTGCTTTCTATGGGTTTGTCGGTCCTACAGCTTCGAGGTAACCACCATCTCTTCTTTTATGTCGGCGACGGTGGGGCACCCCATCATCATGAGGCACGTCGCAAACTCGTCACGAAGCATGGTAATTGTTTTGACGACGCCGGCTTCGCCATAGGCGGCAAGGCCGTGCAGCACAGGCCGGCCGATGCCGACGCCATCTGCGCCGAGTGCAAGGCATTTGAAGATGTCGGTGCCACGGCGGATGCCGCCGTCGACAAAGACGGTGATCTGCCGGTCGAGGCCGGCCTCCCGCAACGCGGCCATCACTTCGATAAGCACTTCGACACCGCTTCGCGCATAGTCGAGCTGCCGCCCCCCGTGGTTCGACACCACAATGGCTTTCGCTCCATTTTGGGCCGCGAGCACGGCATCCTTCCCCGATTGTATGCCTTTAAGGCAGACGGGAAGCCTTGTGACACCCGCAATCCATTCGATGTCTGACCACGAAAGTGAGGGATCAATAAAAGAAGAGAGTGCGTTGGAGGTTCCCCGGGAGGTATCGACCTGCGTATCCCCTTCCTGCACAGAGCTTTTCTGTGGCGCCTTGAAACGCATGTCCCGTTCGCGCCGACCGAGCTGGGGTGCGTCAACGGTAACAAACACCGCTTTGCAGCCACCTGCCTCGGCCCGTTGCAACAGGTCCTTTGCGACAGCGCGATCTTTGTTGACGTAGAGCTGAAACCACTGCGTCTGGCCGGGTGCACGGGCCGATGTCATCTCTTCAAGCGAACACGAGGAGAGCGTCGGACACATGTACGGGACATTCGCCTTGGCGCATGCCCGTGTAATAGCGACTTCTCCTTGCGGGTCGGCGAGTTTCGCGAGCGCGGTGGCCGTCACATAGAGGGGAAAGGAACTTGGGACACCGAGGAGTTTGGCGGAGGTGTCGACTTGCGAGACATCCACGAGCACGCGGGGCCGCAGCCACAACCTGCCAAGCGCTGCCTCGTTCTCGCGAAGAGTCACCTCATCGTCCGCCGCTGAGGCGTAATAGGCCCATCCGGCCGGGTCCATGACCGATTCCGCGGCCTGCGCCATATCTCGCGTGTTGAGGATGTGGGAAATCGGCGCAAGCTTTGCGCGCCGCGCCGAAAGGCCGCTGTCGGTCGCGCGATTTTTTGCCGCTTGGCGCTCCTGTTTCCATTCCTCATCTTCCTGATCTATGACGCCGACAAGATTCTTCTCCACAATCGCGAGCATATCGAGGTTGTGCTGTGCGAAAAACGCAGCAGTTGCGTCCCGGCCGAGGTAAGGTTCGAGCACCTCGAGCCCGCCGGGATGCGGAAAAGTGCTGATGTCGTAAACGTTCTCGTTGATAACAATCCAAGCATCGCCGGGACGATTGTGGCGGGCAACGATTTTGAAGGGTATCGGATCGGACATTAGCGACCTCCGAAAAGGACTCAACGGGTTTCGATTCTTGACAAAATACAGCCGCAACCGCCTCCGTCAACTCGTGAGCGGATTTTTTCCCACACTATGTATGAACCATTTCAGCGAAATAGGCAGTTAGAAGGCTGGTTTTGAATTTGCGTTATGGTTATGCACTTGGCTCCAGTGAATATCTAATCTCTTATATCCCTGATCAATTTTTCTTTGGTGCAGCAAAAAGTGCCTTATCGAATGTTGTACAAGATAGGCAATGACTTGATTGTCGCCTGGAGCTACACCCGATCTTCAATCCGTTGAATACTCATCCAAATTTCAGTCGGATGACAAGCGGTCGACAACGTAATGGCCAAAGTTGACGCTTGGACGACTTTAGCTAAATAGTCTTTTTACCGTAACTCCCCGTGTATGGATTGCATCTATTTCGATATGACATTCAGGCGGCGCGACTTTTACATCGGAAAGGAAAAGGGGAATGAAGCACCTACTGGTTTGTATGGGAGTTGTAGTTTTAGCAGTTCTGACTTTAACCTCCTGTGGAGGAGGTGGTGGTGGCGACGGTGGATCAGATTCGTCGTTGACTACACCGGCCGGTTCCGTGAGCGTTGCCACCTCCTTGGTCCTGCCCGGTGGAACCTGTCAGAATGGCGGGATCAGCGTCGAGAGCGGAATTGACGAGAATTTGAACGGGAACCTCGATCCCGAGGAGGTAGATGCGGTTCAATATGTTTGCAATGGTTTGAATGGCACTGATGGTCAAAGAGGCACCAATGGGCTGAATGCGCTGGTTTCCGTCACCGCCGAGGCTGCCGGGGTCAATTGCCCGGCAGGCGGCTACAAGGTTGAAAGCGGTCTGGACACCAGCAACGAAGGCGTCCTTGATCCGGATGAAGTCACCCAGACCAGTTACCTGTGCAATGGTCTGGACGGCACCGACGGTACCAATGGGACAGACGGGACCAATGGGACAGACGGGACAGACGGGACAGACGGGATCGACGGGATCGACGGGACAGACGGGATCGACGGGATCGACGGCACCAATGGGATCGACGGCTTGACCACTCTGCTGGTGATCACCCCTGAGGAGGCTGGGTCAAACTGCGTAGACGGTGGTCAGCTGGTTGAGTCGGGCCTGGATATCAATGGCGACAAGGTACTCGATCCGGATGAGGTGACTTCCAGCGCCTATATCTGCAACGGCACGCCATCGGGGATCGAGTGGGTGGAAGTCACTGGCACGACTCAGCAGGCAAGTGCCAATACCGGCTACATTGCCAGCAACCCAGCCCAGGTTACAATTACTTTGCCCAGTTCCCCGCAGGTGGGTGATGTAATCGAGATCATCGGCAGCGGAGGTGGTGGTTGGAAGATAGGGCAAAACGAAGACCAATCCATCCTCGGGATGTCGGCTCAGCGTGATTGGGACCTGACAGGCAGTCCGGTAGGAAACTGGCGTTCAATCGCCGCCTCGGCAGACGGCAAAAAGCTGGTGGCTGTTCAGTATGGCGGCTATATTTTTACCTCGACCGATTCGGGGACTACCTGGACTCAACGGTTTTTCCCAGCTCCCTGGGCAGCGGTCGCTTCTTCAGCAGATGGCACCAAATTGGTGGCGGCCCAGTCGGGAGGCATATTCACTTCCACGGATTCAGGCGTAAATTGGTCGCAACGATTCGGTAGCGGGCCCTGGACGTCACTCGCATCCTCAGCCGACGGCACTAAGCTTGTTGCGGCCCAAGCAGGTGGCCCGATATTCACATCCACGGATTCCGGGGCGAGTTGGATACCACGTATGGGCGGAAACTGGGCTTCGGTTGCCTCATCAGCGGATGGCACGAAACTGGTAGCAGCATACTATGGGATCGGTATTTTCATAAGCGGCAATTCGGGTGCGACCTGGGTTCAGCGACAAGGCGGTGGCGATTGGCAAGCAGTCTCCTCTTCAGCGGACGGGACCAAACTAGTGGCGGCGCGATTGAACAACGGATACATATTTACATCAAACGACTCCGGGGCGACCTGGACGCCACGGATAGCAGGAAACTGGCGCAACCTTGCATCCTCGTTGGACGGCAAGAAGTTGCTCGCGGCCGGCTATGGCGGCCATATCTATTTCTCTAACGATTCGGGCGTGAGCTGGATGCAGCAGACTTCTGCCGGAATAGGCAATTGGCAGGCTGTTGCCTGTTCGGCGGATGGTCAAAAGCGCTATGCCGGGATTTACGGCGGGCTCGTATACGCCTCTCGGCTCGGCACCTCGTCCGGCACATCAGGGGCGCTCATCGGTTCTCAATGGGCCACGGTCGAGTTGCAGTGCGTGGAGCCGAGCACCTTTCTGATCCGTAGCTTCGACGGTGAATTGAGCTTCCAGTAACCCAACAGGGCTTAGGACGCGGACGAGATAAGGGGTGCCTACGGGCTGCACGGGTTGATGCCATAGACTTTCGGCTCTGCAGATCGCCGGCACCCCAACCTAAATCTAAACTCTGCCTGTGATTAGGTCGATTATCGGACCAACCAGTCCAGCAGAATCGGTTATTAAAAGGCGGGCCTTGAATTTGCGTTTTTATTCTCCTATCACAGGTTACCCCGAACCTGTGATATCCAGTGGTAATCTCAAACCTAATTGAACGCTACAGAGTAAGCCAGTCGTCGACATAGCCGCCTCAGCCCTCTGCCCCCACCTGGCCCCGCATCTGCAGCCAGCGCGCGACCAGCCAGCACAGCAGGGCCCAGGCGGCTCCCAGGGTCCAGCCGCCCAGAACATCGGAGGGCCAATGCACCCCCATGTAGACCCGGCTGACACCCACGGCCAGCGTGGTGATCAAGGCAATGGTGATAATGTAAGCTTTGGTGCGCCGTTTCGGATGAATGCGCGCCAGCAATGCACCCAATGTCAGGTACACGACGGCCGACATCATCGAGTGTCCGCTGGGAAAGCTTGAAGTGTACACATACGAGCCGTGTGGGACGAGCTCGGGACGGGGCCGGTCAAACCCGCCCTTCAACAGAAAGCTGAGCAGCATGCCGCCGCCGACGGCGATTACCACCAGGGTCATGATGCGGTACCGGCGGTGCAGCAGAAGATAGCCGACTACCACAAAGGTGATGAAGGTCAGCACCCCTGTGCCGCCCAGGGCGGTGAAATCCCGGCCTATCTCTTCGACCCAGCGGGCGCCCACAGGGTCGCTCAGGTCCTGGGGATTGCGCATGGCCAGGATCAAAACCTCATCGATGGGCAGGGTTTCCCCTTCGATGACTTCATCGGCAAGTTCGATAAAAATCCAAACAAACCCGATGACCAGCAACAGTAGAATCAGCGCGGGCAACTCATGCCCCAATCCGCGAAGCTTTTGAATCAGACCCATCCAGGTGGAAGCGCCGGTATGGTTTAGGTTATCTTCCATTGATTCGAGCCCGTACAAGTTAGGTGTAGTCGTAAGATACTGCTTTTTTCATCAAGCTGGTGCATCGGCAGCACCCCCACTGCCCAAATGCCGATAATAGTAATCTCATATGAGTTTGGCCAGTTCATCATCTGTGACGTACAGCAGGATGGCATGTTTCTCCAGGTTCTGGTTGAGCAGGTGCAGATTGCAGCGCATATCACAACCATTTGGTTTCCACCTCTGCCGGCCAGGCGACCGCCGACAGGAACTGCAGCACGCATATAGCACAGGATCAACTTTGCTGATAAGCGCCTTGGGCGTGTGTTCAATAAGGGGTCATGGAAACACAGTTACCAGATCGGTTGCTGCTGGGGCTGCAGCGGCGGCCTTCAGTCGGAGTCGAAGGTGTTGCAGGCGTCCAGGCTCCCGGTCGCGAGGCCTCGTTTGAACCACCCGATGCGCTGCGCCGAACTGCCGTGGGTGAAGGAATCCGGAACCACGCGCCCTTTAGATTGCATCTGCAGCCGATCGTCGCCGATGGCGTTCGCCGCGTTGAGCGCTTCCTCGATGTCTCCTTCTTCGATGATCTGACGCGTCCGGTCGGCATGGTGGGCCCACAGCCCCGCAAAGCAGTCCGCCTGAAGCTCCTGGCGGACCAGCAGTGTGTTCGCCTGGCGCTTACCGGACTGCCGGCGGGCCTCCAGCACTTTTTTGGAAATGCCTGTCAAGGTCTGCACGTGGTGGCCGACTTCATGGGCGATGACGTAGGCTTGGGCGAAATCACCGGGTGCCGCGAACCGTCTTCGCAGCTCTTCGAAAAAGCTTAAATCCAGATAAACCTTCTCATCCGCCGGACAGTAAAAGGGCCCGGTGGCGGACTGGGCAAAGCCACAGGCGGATTGCACGGTCCCCGAAAAGAGCACCAGCTTGGGTTCGCGGTATTGTGCGCCGGCTCTGCGGAAAAGATCGTGCCACGTGTCTTCTGTGTCGGCCAGGACGACTGAGACAAATTCGGCCAGCTCGTTTTCTTCCGGCGTGCCGCCGGTAGAAGGACGATCCGTCGTCAGAGTGCTGCCTGTGCCCTCCTGCAGAAAGACCGATGGGTCGAAACCGAAGTAAAGGGCCGTCAGGATCAGAATAATCGTACCGATGCCCCCTCCGACCATCTTGGAGGGAAGCCGCATCCCCCGCCGGTCCTCGATGTTTGAACTTCGCCGCCCTTTTTGCCAACGCATTGGTCCTCCTTTTTATCCGCTTTTCCATTCTGCGCTGATGCAGTTGACTGCCGCTGATCGTTTCCCTTCCACCTCTCCAAACCTGCTTCCCCAAGGGGAGACTATCAGGCTGTCGAAGAACTTCGTCTCAAGCCGTCGTGCTGTGTTGCGCGGCTTTCAAAATGTTCGCCTGCTGGCGTGGGATTTTTGCGCCTTTGCCGGAAGGCCCCAAACCGCGTTTCAACACCTTGCCAGGGACGGGGACGCCGCCTGCGCGAACAGCCTCACCGCATCCTGGTCGACGCCGCGCATCAAGCCAAAACGGCCTGTCCTGTCCGGGCGAAGTACCCCGGCCTACCGCCCGATTTTTCGCCAGCGCCGCCCGAGCAGGTGAGGACAGACACGGATGCTTCTCCAATCCTATTCATCCGGTATCCAGAAAAAATCGGCCAGCTCTGAAAGGCGGTTCATGGGTACCTCGAACACGGCCGAGGACATGGCGATCACAGCCGTCTTCAGCCCCGGGTGATTCTTCTTGAGCTGGCGGGGAATGCCCAGGTGGTAGTCGGAATGGAAATGCCCGCAGCAGAAAAGAAGGCGCCGGTCCAGGTGCGGGTCGAGGGATGCGGCCATGACTGCATCTTTCACCAGTTGCGCTTTGTACAGCGCTCGCGGTCCGGCACGGTGCATGGGGCCGTCGACGGGCATTCTCCCCAGAGCTGCCTTGAAACGCACGTAATAGTTGCGGGAGTCGAAGGGCGGTTTATCCGGGAGAAACACGGCGTCGGGTCCCAGGACTTCCGGAGCGATCCGGTTGGCCGCAGCGACTGCGGCCGCTGCCCGGCGGGGGATGTTGGCGGCAATGACAGGAATGCCCCTGGATTTGCAAAATTCGATCAGCGGCCGGTAGTAGGTCTCGTAGTTCGGCCAAGGACGTGATTGTCTCAGGAACTCCTCCTCGGAAATGCTCCCCCCCGAGATAGTCGTTCAATCCTTTTTGAACGTCCCGTTCGAACATCTCCAGGGCCAGGATGATTTCGGGGTCGAGCCCGGCCAACCCGGTGAGCAGTTCCAACTCCGCCCGGTGAGCTTCGGGAGAGTCGTGCTGCTCTCCAAAAAAGACGACCCGGTACGCCATCAGCATCCTGAAGGCGGTTTCCAGGCTGTAGATAACGCCTTTGTGCATCATCTCAGCCATGGCCGATCTCCTCGATGCATTTGCATCTCTGTGCAGGGAAGGGTACCAGTATTCGCGACGCCGCCAGCCCATTGAAGGAGCAACCTGCGGTGCAGGGCCAGCCATGCCGCACCCCTATTCCAGAGGCAGCAATTTGTGGTCCGCCCCGGTTCAGCCGGCCAGGATCCCAGGGCCGCTGTCCATGCGGAGACTCAGGGCCGGGGAGAAACGCGGATCAGTTTCCTTCGGTGCGCAGCCCGACAAACTCCTTGATGCGTTGCGTGACAGCCGGCTCGAGCCCAAGCCCGGCGGCCAGACGCTCCAGATAGTCCTCTTCCGCCGGTGTATCCACTTCAATAGCCAGCAGCGAGGCTCCGAAGATCTGCGCCGCAAGTTCCGGCTGACCCTTCGCCGCCGAGATCAAGGCATCGGTTTCGGCCGGTTTCTGCATCTGCGTCATCACGAACTGCTGGCTTTCGGCGTCCGCACCGACTTCCCGCAGCTTTCCGACGATGCGTCGGATCTCATTTTCGTCGATGCGTCCGTCCGCCTTGGCCGCGTTGATCATCGCCCTGAGGACGAGTTCGGCATTCTGCTCCAGTTGCTGACGCTCGCTCTCTGTCTGTGGCTCCGCCAGTCCCAGCGGCACCTGGGGAGACCGGTTACCGGAGCCTTTCAGGGCTTTGAAGGCCATGGCCCCCAACAACGCCATGACGCCGCCGCCCAGCGCACCGCTCATGGACTTGCCTCCCCCGCCCATAAGCGCTCCGGCCAAAGCGCCGAGGCCCCCACAGCCAGATTCTGTTTGCCGCCGACTGCACGCCCGGCATCACCCATCACACTTCCGAGCAAACCGCCCGGACCGTCGCCTCCGCCGCCCAGCATGCCGGCCAGGCTGCCCATGAGCCCCCCACCGCCGGCCGGTTTTCCGGACAGGCCGGCCAGGCTCCTCAAAGTGTCATCGTTCCCTCCTGACAAGGAGCGCCGCAGCCTGTCGCCGGACGACTTGCTCAACCCGGACTGCATCATCGTCCCCAGAAGATCGTTGATGTTCATCATGTCACCTCCTTCGGGGCCTGGCGCCCCCCGTTAATCAAACAACGGCCTGTTTGCTGGCCGATCGGACCTCAGCCCCGGTCGACGTGAAATCCGAAATCCAATTTAACCCGGTTTTCGAATGCAGGAGAGGGCGATGGGACTTAGGAAAAAATGACATCGTTTTCGCGGAATGCAAGCGCAAAAAGCGGAAGGCACCCAGCGCGTCTGAAATCCGGCGGGTCGCCGCTGGGTTCCGAACCGGTCCTATGAGCTGAATAGACCGCCGGGGACGGCGCGCTGGCGCGTTCACCCCTGTCGGGGCGAAGGATAGTCAGCGGCCGTCTTCAGTTGGCGAGCGGCTAATTCGAAATTTTATGGGGAGATGCGCACACCAACGGTAACCTGTACTTGTTTTGACGCTTACGTATCGAGACAGGTTTTAAATGCAAGAAGATATGATCGAAAGTTGTGTTTAGGAAGATAGGTGGTGTATCCACCGGTTGATTGTTTCCGAGGCAATTAACCGGCCGTAAAAATCTTTCATCCGGCTGTTCAATACCCCCAATTTCACCATGGCTTCAAACTTCTCAGCGATGACGCTCTCGCGGCTATAGCAAAGTAGTCTCGGGACGGAAGAATCCAGCATGGTCGGAAAATCGATTCTCCCGGTCCAGGATAAACAACGTCGCTGAAACCGATATCAATCTGCATAGCGACTCTGGCCGAGTCCAGAATTCCACGGAACCGTATTCTGATTCCTTTGTAATCCGCGTCCTCGGTGATCCTTTCAGATTGGACCGAATCGGGGTCGAATCGTAGGCCATCGGGTTCCACATCCACAGCTATAATATCTCTGATCTGGGCAACGAGGCTGGCTTCATCATTGCTCGTTCTTCCCAGCATGTCGATATCCATGGTCGGACGAAACACCTGTAACGCCATGCCCTTAACATCAATGCGCCCTTGAGAATAAATCGGTCGGCATGGGCCTATTTGGAAAGCCGATACAGAAATCGTTCCATGGCGTAATATTGAAGCAACTCGTTAAACGGCGGTACAGTTCATCAACAGTGTTGCCATGTTGCTTTTTGGTTTTCTGCCCCTTGTTAAAAAACTCGGCAGCGCCTTCGGTCAACTCCCGTTTCCAGTTAGTGATCATGGTAGGATGGACTTCATATTTGGCGGCAAGCTCGGCGGTGCTCTCCTCGTTTCTCAGAGCGGCCAGCGCCACTTTTGCCTTGAATTCCGGACTGTACTGTTTTCGTTTCTTGATCATGAAAGCTCCTTTCAGGATGATGACTCAGAGCTTAGCACATTGTCCAGTTTTTGGGGACCACCGCAGCTCGATTTTACCAAGATGATCGACACGTTCAATGACAGGGGCGTGTGCTTTGTTTCGGTCACCCAGCAGATCAGCACAACGGATTCCACCGGGCGCATGATGCTCAATATCTTAATGACGTTTGCCCAGTACGAGCGTGAGGTTATCGCCGAGCGAATTCGCGACAAGGTTGCGGCCGCCAAACGGCGCGGCAAATACTGCGGCGGGGTGGCGATCCTGGGATACGATGTGGACCGTGAAATCAATAAGCTCATCGTCAACCGCGAGGAGGCAAAAACTGTCCAGTACATTTTTCGGCGCTTCATTCAGCTTGGCTCCGCCAAAAAATGGGCCAGGAGCTCAATTCTCAAGGGTATCGGACCAAGGCCTGGACCACTAAAAAGGGCAAAGAGCGCAAAGGGGCCGAATGGAACACCGGGCACGTCTACCGATTGCTGAACAATTGAATGTACATTGGAGAGATCGTCCATAAAACTGAGAGTTATCCTGGAGAGCAAGAGGCCATCATCGAGCGTGAGACCTGGGACAAGGTCCAAACCATCCTGGCCGATAACAAACCGATCAAAGTCGCACTGTCCAGGACAAAGATAATAGCGCCACTTAAAGGGGTTATCCGTTGCGGGCACTGCGATTGTTCCATGGGGCCGACCTACGCCCGCAAAAACGACCGGCAATACACCTACTATATCTGCGAAAAGGACACCAAGCGAACGGTAAGCAGCTGCCCGCTCAAACGCGTGCCGGCAGGTGATATCGAGCAGGCTGTCGTCGAGCAGTTAAGCGCCGTATCCAGAACCCCAACCCTCGTGGCCAAGACTTACTTTGCCGCCCGGGAAATAGAAAGCACGGAAAAGCAACGATTGATCAAGCAGAAGGTCCAGATAGAAGAGGAGCTGGCTCAGACCCGCCGGCAGGCCCTCGACTTGATGAAACCTCAAAACGATCATCCGAAAAAGGATGCAATGCTTGCAACTATCAATCGCCAAGCGGTGGATCTGTCACGGCAATTGACCCATGTTGACTTACGATGCAAGGCCTACCAAAGCGTAAATATTACTGAACAGGATGTCTCCGAAGCATTTTCGAACGTGGAGACCTTCTGGCAGGATCTGTTCCCCGTGGAGCGTAACCGGCTGATCCGGCTGCTGGTGGAAAAAGTCGAGCTCCGCGAGACGGGGATCGACATGGAGCTTCGGACCAACGGCTTGACCACTCTGATCGCCGACCTTGCCGGTCTGGCCTGCGAGGTGAATCAACGGAGGGCGAATCAATGAAGACAAGGCCGACCATCACCGTTGCCAGCAACGGCAACCTGCAGGTTCATATACCCATGATCATCCGGCGGATGCGGGGAAGAAAACAGGTTATCGCACCCCAAGCCCTGGATGGGGAAATTCCCGAAGCTGCCGAGCCGGTCCAGGCGGCGGTCATCCAGGCGCTGGCGCGGGCCTTCTCCTGGGCGCAAATTCTTGAGAACGGGCAGGTCAAATCAGTCAGTGAGCTGGCTCGCACCCTGGAAGTCGACGGATCCTATTGAGCCGAATTCTGAACTGAGCACTCTGGCGCCGGATATCGTGGAGGCTATCATCAACGGGGAGGAGCCCGATGGGCTTTCGTTGGCCAGATTGACCCGGTCCTTTCCCGAAGAATGGAGCGAGCAGAGGATCATGTTTGGATGTGAGGAAACCAGGGCGTATTCTTTGCTTTTATTGACAGTAATCTGGAATTTCAGTTTGTCTGAAAAGTTGTAGATAATCGACCTGATCACAACTTTCGGTGCAACACCGGGGGCTTCCAGCGAGGCAATTCGGATAATACAAAGCGCTCCTTATTTTATTGCATAAACAAAGTTGAACATCGGAGATACCGTTCTGTTGCGGCTATCATTTGTGAAGAATTTGTCCTTGCACGCCGCCGCTGAAACGCAATAGACTTGGCGGAAGCCGCATTGCTTGAAAAACGCTTCATCATTCCCGGCCTGAATACCAAATTTCAGGGAGGTACCTTCGTTTTCCACGAATTGGCGTAATACAATAGCCTCTTTCAATGGAGAAGTGCCCTCCACAACAGTCGTATCGAAATAGTCGGCAACGATTGCGCTTTCCGGCCCCGAATCTTTGGTGATAAAGGCAAGCAGGTTTTCAACTGCCGGAGGCGGAATATACATCAGCAAGCCTTCGACAATGAAAAGCGTTTTCAGGCCCTTATTATAGCCGCATTCTGATAGTTTATCGCTAAGGGATTCCTTGCCAAATACTATAGGAACATAACATATATGATTTGGTAGCATCCCAAATATACTTTTTACTTTTTCTGCTTTGACAGCCTGGGTATCAGGATGGTCTACCTCGAATACTTTCAGGTTCTCTTTTACACCTGGAAGGCGATATGATCTTGTGTCATAACCGGCACCGATGATAACCACTTGTTTAAGTCCATTCGCCATAAGCTCGAGCAAACATTCATCGATGAATTTAATTCGGGCAACAATGGCACCATTGACTCCAGGCATCATTTGCTCGTATTTCTGCAACTCTGCTTTTACACGGTTCGAGTCCTGGAATAACTCCCTTATTTCATCTGGGAAAAAATATTCTGCGTAGGGATCTTGAAATACACGCTCATTCTCGGGAAGATGAGTTTCATTCGCGCGTAATCCTGCTATTTGCAATGCCATTTTGCGTGGATCGATCTCAGCCATAAGTTCCTCCTTATTTAGACTGTTTATAGGTTTTTGAACGAAACCTTCTCATAAATCCATCGTATATGGCCTTGCTCCCGTTAAGCATCATATCAATTATTTTTGCCTCATCCCAGATTTCCAAAGTCGGATTGCTCACTTGAAATGCAAGACCATGAGCAAACAGCCACCTTGTAACTTGAATCTCCTTAACCTGTTCGGCGGATAATCCTCGGAAAGGAGTGTAATCTGCAAGTGAATCGGTTATCGTTTCCCAAATGAGATCACCGTACTTTCTGAAATATTGGATATGCTTGTCATCATTAATGCCCTTGAATAAATTTTTTTCCTCGTTAGCAAAAATGACATAACCAATTCCATGATCCATCCAGGGTTCTCCCGTTCTTTGCCGCGTCATGAATTCATGGAGCAGGATAACCGCTTTTTTCACTATCTCTTCTTCTAATTGTTCTATTGAATAGAAAAAGGAATAGATCGGCCTGGAAGATGATCCTAGTTCATCCGCAATCGCCCTGGCTGTAAATGCACTCCACCCATGTCGGCGCACTATTCTGAATCCGGTATCGATAAGTTCATCTTTTGTATGTTTAAACTTGGGTGCCATAGCCTACCGAGTGAAGAAGGTTATTATACAACATGTGTTGCACAACATGAGTTGCATGTCAATATTAAAAAACAAAGCCAGCTAAAGGTAGTCTCGTTATGCACCCATTTGTTCGTGGGTCGTGATTACATACCAGTATCATGGGTATGTAAAATTGCAGATAACTCTTACGCTGTGCGTACAGGCCGATATATTGGTCCGGTGGGAAATCCGGGTTGGATTCCAATTCTTTCTCGATCGGTGCAAGATGAGTTCGAAAAAGTTTGAAAAGCAGGTCCGATTCCAACACCGGACGCAGAGTTAACACAACCATCAAAAATGGTGATTTCCCCTAATCCCTTGATAAGCAAGGATATAGCTTTCCGGACGCGTTTCGGGCCAGGTCCGAATAGAACGGAGAATCAGGGGGCAAACAGAGAATGAAAGGTCGAAAAACTTAGAAAATGGGGTGAACGGAGAACGGTCATAAAAATATCAAAACCGCTAAATCCCCTTGAATACACGGCAAAAAAAATCCCGCCCTCCTTGTGAATAGATCTGGAGAAGCGGGTTGTTGATTGAATATTGGTGGAGGCGGCGGGAGTTGAATCAAGCTCCTTACGAAAACCGCCAGAGAGCGATACCTCAGGCTTTTCCTTTAATTTCAGCTCGATATCATCGGCTTGTATGCTATGCAATAGCTGCAATACCTTCAAGGAATGCAACCATTCTGAAACGAAATGGCCCCAAAATGGCCCCATCTGAGGTCAGCCACTCTGGACCTCCACAGGCACTTTGCAGTGCATCCTCACACTCCTACTCCAGTCGGTCGGGATAGATCCAATGCTCTGCAGCGTCCATATACGGATTAACATCTCATTGCAGACTTGTGCACCCACAAAATAGGTCGAGCTTTGCAGTGGCCTCATCTTTTCCCTTCGTCATCTCCCCCTCCCAACGTAGCCGTTAAACGCCATGGGCTCAATCGGTGAGCGCCATCCCCATTTTGCAATCGGACGGTTTACTAAATATCAGTAATCAAGATGCATCGAGTCGTGCAAGGCGGCTCTGCGAGGTGTATGGTGCCAATTTGAAATGTGCCATGCGTCTTGCTGCAGTCTGGCGGGCAACTTTGAGCAGGTCAGCCACCTGTTGAATACTCAAAGACTGCTCTGCGGCCAGTGCATACAGACGCTCTTCGAAGCTCTCAAGTGCCTCATGCAAATTCACCGGAAGGGTTGGCAGTTGCGTGCTCTGAGATGAGGATGGCGAACTGTCTATGCCTTGCAGCGCCTGACATCGTTTTTTAATCCAATCGGGATCATGGCTGGCACCCCCGGATTCAAATATTTTACGAATGAAGTGGTGGCATTCCCGCAGATTGCCTGGCCACGGATATCCGTTCAACTCCTTTGCAATTTGTCTGGCGACCTTGCTGTTAAAGGTATTTTGCACATACAGGGTTAAAAACAGGTCCACCTCAGTCCTTTGGCCATGTAAACCACGCGCATCGGTTGTCGGAATACCGAGAATTTCCTTTTTGGCAACATGATCTGCCAGGGTTTCAAACACGTCGCGGGGATTGTCGTGTCCGGAAAGAATGTCTCGTAACGGAGGCACCTCAATGATTTCATCCGCCACCCGAAAAAACAGATCCTTGCGGAATTCCTTAGAATTTTGAAGCTCCTTGCGAGGGCGATTGGTTGCCGCAATCAGGTGAAAATGTGACTCTTGTTCAGCCACTGCACCCAGCTGCCGATACTTACCGGTCTCTATAACCCTGAGCAACTTGGCCTGCACCGTTGCTGACGCCTCCCCGACCTCGTCGATAAACAACACACCCCCATCCGCGTTGGCCAGCAATCCATGACGTTCTTTTTCTGCCCCGGTAAAAGCGCCTTTCTCATGACCGAAAAGTGCGGCATCAAGCAGTTGATCCGGCAAGTCGGCGGCGCTGACCGCAACCATTTTTTTGGCGCCAAAAGCCTTTTCCAGGCTCAAGGCGAGCACTTGGGCAATGGCCGTCTTTCCGCAGCCGGTCTCTCCGAGGATCAAAATGCGCCGGGGTCTGCGCGTAGGTTGTGGCGGCACCAGAATGGACAAATATAGATCTCCTCCAAAGACCGCCTGGACCATCTGGTAAAAGATGTCGTCTCCATAAATCTGCGGTATCGACCACTTTTTCAATCCGGAAAGAAAATAGAGTAAACCTTCGATTATTTTATCTAAATTTCCAGCCGGAATCTCATACTGTTTTCCGAACTGCCTGGCTTTGCACTTGACGATCCCTTTGCGTTCGGACTCTGAGGCGGCCTTTTCAAAACTCTCGACGATTTCATCCGCGATAAGGATATTACATACATCAAGTGTGGGGATGGGTTTGATGGCATTCATGCTTGCCTCACGCTAAATGTTACAGACTGATGGTTCAGGTTATTACATATAACATTTAACACGATTCAACTAAAAATTCAAGTATTTGAAATTTAATATAATTTAACACCATCGTAGTTGGCATGTATTTAGCTTAAGGGTAAGCCAGACCATGAACCTTATAGAATAACGGGAAAGGAGGTGAATACGATGAAAAGCAAGATCACAGATGCCAACGCAAATTTGATTGCACTGCTAAAAAATAGTGCCATCCCCCCAGAGCAACTGAAGCCAATCTATGATCGACACGGCGTCGATATAGAGGAAGGTGCGCAAGTGCTCGTCAAAGAGATCTGCCTGGATGGATCCAACACCTTGGCCTCGATCCTCAGAGGCCGCAAAGGGGTTGCCTACGACGCGGTGGTCCGGGACGTTGCCCAAAAACTCGAAGTACCCTGCGATGAAAACGAAAGTGAAACCAGCCTTGAATTAAAGATCCTGGAAAAGCTCATCAGTCGGTTCCTTGAAAAGGCCACGCCGAAACAACGCGCCGACATCGAAGCTGTCTTAATAGAAGGCTCTTCAGTCGATGGAAAGTCGATAGGCGCGGGCGCGATGGCCGATGGGGACCTAATAGGCCTGGTCAACCAACTGGGGGCAAAAGCCACAGCCGATATGGTCAATAAGATCGTGACCATGATCATTACCGGTCAGGCCGTACGCCAATCCATCAAGCAATCTTTAAGCTTGGCAGGCTTTGCCGTATCATTGCTCAACACAGCTTTGGTCGGTTGGACCCTGATTGAGCTTGCCGGTCCGGCGTTCCGCAAGACCTTGCCAACCGTGGTCGAGATCGCCCGCTTGCGCCTTGAATACGGGCAGGCGGACTATGAAAATCTTTGTGAATAAATGGCAACAGGCGGTTTAGAAAAGGATTGAACTACTCGCATAGAAAGGAACTAGAAAAACCAGAAACTGAAAACATGAGGACCTGCAGATTTTGAGACTGATATTGTGAAACTACTTGAATACAGGAGATTAAAATGAAAAACGAACATGCAAATAAAAATGATGTAATTGACCTGATAAACCAACTTCCCGAAGAGCTCCATGCCGCATCCGACAAGATCAAGTATGAAATCGCCCCTCTGTTGCTTAAATTTAACCGATCGGTAAGATTGGGCCTTATGAGCCGCATCCGACACCGCACCAATGCCTCGTCGATCCGCGAAGTACAGCAAATCATCGACAGCGGCATTAAGGAAATCGATAATTTTGTTTCAGACGCCATTAAAACAGCTCTTGAGGGGCAACATGACACCTCCCTAAGAATCGCCGCTGACCTAATAGAGCGCGATCCGTTGCTTTTCAGAAAAATGATCGATGATGTAAATTTACTGGGGGTTTCGGGAGAACGCCGAACCATAGGCCTTACCCATCTGACCATCGATTCCAGGTTGCTGCCAATGACAGGAGGAAAACCCCATACACTGTCCTTAAAAATCTCTGGGAAAGCGGGTTCGGGTAAATCTTTTATTCTGTCGGCATGTTTGAAGCTTCATCCCCCCAATGCCATCCATTTGATTATAAACGGCAGTAAAAAAAGCCTTTATACCATTGAAGGAGGATTGGAACACAAGGTGCTTGTTCTGGTAGAGGGCTATGCTCTTGAGTTAAAAGGAAAAAAAGATAGTGAATTTGCACTGGCACTTCGATCGCTCGTATCCGAAGGGGTGTTGTACTATGACAGGGCAGATGGATCTGGAGTTACAAGGCATATGGAATCAAGGGGGCCCACCTCCTTTGTCACAACTACCACCCGCCAAAAGCTTGAGGTTCAGGTCGATGATCGAACGATTACGACCAATACGGATACCTCGCCAGAGCAAACCAGAGTGATCTTGGAGCAAATGGCAAGGTCTGCGATGAGAAATAAAAGTGCGGTGGATTCGAAGATTGAACAGGTTTGGCAGTATTACCGGGAAAATCTGGATTCAAAGGAGGTGGTTATTCCATACGCGGGTGATATCGTGGATTTTATCGGTTTAAATGAACTGCCGGATGAGGCAAGGCGGGCCTATGGAAGGGTCCTGAGTGCCATAATGATAGTGACACTGTTGTATCAGAAACAAAGAAATGTAGACGGGCAGGGGCGGCTTATAGCGGACTATGCGGATTATGCGATCGTTCACCAGCTTATGCATAAAGACTTCTCTGAAAGGATTGGGGACCCAAATAACCTCACCGATAAAAAGATAAAAACAATCCAGGCAGCGGGGAGAATCACACCTGGGGAACTGGCCAGGAGGGTAAACGTAACCGGACCTGTAATATCCAATTGGCATCCCCAGCTTATTGAAAAAGGTTTTCTGCGCTGGTGCGATAACAAGGGGCGCAGTTTTGCCGATCAAGCAGCCTTGGATATTGCAAAACACAAAGGGCAGGCCTATCTATGTGTAGCAGGTGGTAAAAGCCTTCCAACCCCGTTTGACCTTACCGGTGACCCAAGGTGGGATGTCGGTGGTGAATTGCAAGACCTTTATGACTTGCACCTGGATGAACGGTACGACCCTAATTGCACCGACGCCGATGACGGTATTGACCCGCTTTTTCAACAAGGAACCGGACCAGGAGTAGATAACTAATAATTATAACTAAAAAAAATAGAGGTATTAGCCTGTTAATGGAAAAACGATGCAACAAAAGCGATAATAGAACCCGCTGACAGTGTCGAATGTCACTTGCAGTCGTTTTTCGGATCCCGAGCTTATGACAACCACTATAGATTACAAAACGCTATAGCCTTGAATGGAGCATGCTGAGAAACTCAGCAACTTCAGCTCCATATCTTATTGTGACCAGCAGGGGTTATTGAAATTAATGCAGTGCCTTCCGCGTTTTCTCCAACGCTCCCTCCGTCTCTTCGATCATCCCACTGAGTTGATGGGTTGATCGAATCACAACGTCCTTCATTTCTTCAATCAATACATGTGTTGTAAGCAGGGCCTGCCTCAAGCCTTTGGGAAACGACCTATCTTAGCACACGCGATACGGACCACCCTTATAGCCAGGCTTTTTGGCATGCGGCTTTGTGTAAGGAACATTCGGGCATCGGCCATTCGAACTCCGTTTTAAGCCGTGATCTCTAATAAGGCAAAGCCACCGTTTGGGTGTTATTTGATCCGAAGCTAATAGCTATAAATGATTTATACTTAAAAATATCAGATAGATGAATTGGGTGTTAGCCTATTAACCCTGTTTCGCGTGTGGGGAATGCAGAGATGATTGTCAGGCCTCTTCCGACCCATCGCTGCCAAAGGCGCAGCCACCCAGAGGATGATTTCGGAGGCATTTAATATTTCAAGGCCTGCCGTGTCCAATTGGTTGACCCCGCTGCTTGAGCAGGGAGTGCTGGTCTGGTGCGATGTCAATGGCAGACCATTTGCCAATGAGCGTACTAAACAAAAAGCAAAGCACTCAGGGTCAGCGTTTATAAAAGTAACAAACCATCGGATACTACCTACCCCATTTGAGATTTCTGGAGACCCCAGCTGGGTCGAAGGTGGTAACCTGTTTAAACTTTATGATTTACACCTCGACGACGATGATTACCTGATTTTTCAGGAAGATACCTTAGGTGTTAACCTTTTAACCGAAAATCACGATGATACGAATACAATAACAATACCGCCCGGACATGCCTTGGAACAGTGCGTGTAGGTTCTGGTTGCCGCATTCTTGCTAACAAGCACCCCCCCGATCGTTTGGCACTGACTGCCTGGCGGTCGAGGGGTGCATCCATCACCCGCATTGCTGGCAGGCACCATTGCAATAAAATTGGCATCCGAAGGTGCTGAATATACCATTCACTGCTTGACCGTGAATGGTTGTGCCCATCATAACGATTGCAACAGGGACGAAGACCTCTTCCCAGCTGGGTCGAAGGTGGTAACCTGTTTAAACTTTATGATTTACACCTCGACGACGATGATTACCTGATTTTTCAGGAAGATACCTTAGGTGTTAACCTTTTAACCGAAAATCACGATGATACGAATACAATAACAATACCGCCCGGACATGCCTTGGAACAGTGCGCGTAGGTTCTGGTTGTCGCATTCTTGCTAACAAGCACCCCTCGATCGTTTGGCACTGACTGCCTGGCGGTCGAGGGGGTGCATCCATCACCCGCAATGCTGGCAGGCACCATTTATGCGGCCGGTGTGAAGGCCAGGTGTTCTTTGGAAAAGGATTGGCGGACGCAGAACAGGTGCTGTCTTGGGGGGTGGGTTCACCATATTGATATTTGGACTTCTCCCATGAGCCCTTTTGCCCAGCGGTGATTTTTTTTCATCCGGCTGCGTTTGGCCTATAATTAAAAACAAGCACCGCCTGCTGTTGACGTTTCTAAGCCGTCTGTGCGGCGGTAAACATATCCAGAGATGAAAATTCAAATCTGATCAAAACCTTATCAATCCTTGACAATAGAACCCCGTATAAGGTTGTGCCGGCAGGTCTTCCCAAGGAGCATCGCTTCTTAAAATCCATAATATGCCTTCGAAGACCTCGTGCGGATCGCGAGCTCGACGGCCCCGAAAACTTTCGGTGGTATTGCCGAAAGTATTATGGGCTCTATCCGTTTTTCACTGTTCGGTTGTGATTTACATCTTTATTTTTATTGAATAATCAGGAAGTTATGTCTGGATTTTTTACACTAATTTCAACTTTTTTTGAGATGACTTGTAATAAACCATTTCTTATAATGAAACACTTCCGCTATCTTCCCGGATTCCCCGAAACGGCCGATTAGGGTAAAAACCACCATATCCCATGCGGGAAGAAAGCCAGGCCCCCTCCTGTTTAAGTGATTCGATTATCTGCCTGATCTTTTCAGGTTCATTCTCTTCAGATTTTAGGGAGATGTTGGCAGCTGCAACGACTTGGCCCTCATAATTGAAAATAGGCACAGCCAACGAATAAAGTCCCAAGACGCCTTCTTGATCCGCGATAGAATAGCCTCGATCGCGAACAAGTTCAACTTCGGCCGCCAGACTTCTGGCATCGGTTATGGTGAAGCGAGTCAAAGGCTCGAACCGGATACGGTCAAGTTTTTCTGCCAATTCTTCATCGGGAAGCGCAGCTAACAAAACTTTTCCTGAGGCTGTGCAATATACTGGGAGTCTTGACCCTTCCCGTAGACCGAAACTGAAAAACCCCTGAATTTCGTTTCTGAATACAAAAATTACGTCCAAGTCATCCAAAACCGCTATGTTTACAGTCTGTTTGATCTTCAGCGAGAATTCCCGAAGATGGGTTGCACCAACTTGCCGAAGTTCTAATCCATTTAAATAACTAAACCCTATGGTCAGAATACGTGGCTCAAGGTAAAACTCCTTCCGCCTGTTTCGTCCCAGATAGCCCAGGGTCATTAATGTGTCGGTTAACCTCTGAACGGCTGTTTTGTTAAACCCTGTTGCCTCGGAAATTTCCTGCAGAGTCAATCTGGTCTGATTAGCTGAAAAAACCTCCAAGACGCGGATGCCTCGTGCCAAAGCATCTATAAAATGTTTCGGTTGTCGTTTTTGCATTTATAACCTTGCTGGATGTCTAAAATAATGGTGTCATCAAAGCATCTTAATTACTATTTTATTATGTTTGTATATAGACGAATGCCGCTTTTTAGTTCAAACCTTAACTGAATGGCCCCTTTTCCGCCGGGTTTCACCTGTAAATAAATAAAAAATGGTGGTAAACCCTAAACATATAGCGCAAAAACGAAAAACGTCGATGAATGCGGCATTCCCTAAAGAGTCTTCAGGATGTAGGTAGTGCATCATGTTACCTAAGCCCTGCAAAAATACAGCAACACCAATCATCGTGAAAAAATTAATACCCGTCATTGCGGCACCTGCATCTTCAGGTGCCATCCGCTCCTTAATATGTGCATACATGATGCCTCCATTACTGGCGGAAAAACCAAAAGCAAAAAAAAGGACGCTCAGCCCAGTCATTCCTGTTCCAGGGGACAATCTCGTCAAAAGCAAGAGAATAGCCCCCATCATGATCAATCCTGTAATTATCACGCCTTTTCTGTTATTGAAAACAGTATCGGACAGCCAACCAGATACTGGGCTCCCAATAACCATTCCAATGCTCGTCAACAAAAGCAGATTACCCGCAGCTACTGCAGGCACGCCGATCGCATGCATCAGGAATGGGCCAGCCCACAGGGACTGAACGGCTGCGAATATGCCGTATCGAAAAAAGGTGCCCATGGAAATAATCCAGTAATCCTTCTCTTTGAGTAAGCGGAGAAGGCTATTTGCAATTTCACTGAGATGCGTAGATGCGGCTTCGGGAACGGCATGACCCATCGAAGAGCTTGGACGATCCCTGGCAATCACGTAAAAAAGAAATGCAAGCAGCAAATTAATGGCGCCGATGACCAAAAATGAATTGCGCCATCCCACCATTTGGGAAATCAGCACCAACGGTGTCGCAGCAATCAGGTTCCCGAGGGTGCCTATTGAGACTACCACAGCAGATAAAGTCGCAAAATGCCTGGGATCAAACCAAAGAGTAATAATCTTCAAGGTCCCCATCAGATTGCAAGCCATGCCCACTCCCATTAATATCCTGCCTAAAACTAAAGTCGGTACGGAGGAACCCAAGGCAAACACTATCGCACCGATGACAGCAACCATGGAAAGCGCCGACATGGAAATGCGAGGGCCGATGCCATCCAGATACATGCTGATGGGGATCTGCATAATGGCGAAGGCGTAAAAAAATGCAGCTGATATCAGGCTTAACTGCCGGGTATCAATGGCAAGTTCCTGGATCAAAGAAGGGGAAATAACCGCCACCGAGGCCCGATAAAACTGAGAAAGTAAAAACATCAGGCAGGCAAGTATAAAAATCAACCACCGTTTGACGCTGTCCGGCATTGTTTCAAGAGTCGCTGGTATTGAAGTAATCTTCTCCTCCACTCAGGCTATCGCTACATAATCACAACTGCAACAATCGGTGTCCCCAACAGCGAATGGGAACACCGATTGCAGTACAATTTAATTATCTATTGGCTTTGCGATAGCCCAGCTGATCCTGGGAAATTATGGTCTTGCAGATGTTGGCCGAGCCTTCCACCATCACATAGGTCGGGATATCGCGATAGTAACGGGCGATCGGGTATTCGGAAGAGTAGCCATAGGCGCCCATGATACGCAAGGCGTAGTTGGCACACTTCATGGCCGCTTCACCGGCAAAGTATTTGGCCTGGGCCACTTCCATGCCGTTGCCCAGGAAACCGTCGTCTTTTTGCAGCGAGGCCCTGTAGACCAGCAGGCGGGCCGCTTCCACATCGCAAACCATCTGGGCGATCAGGTCCTGGTTCATCTGGAACTTGCCAATCTGCTGACCGAACTGTTTGCGCTCGTTGCAATATTTGGTGGCGATATCCAGACACGCCTGGGCACACCCCACCGCACCGGCCGCGGCCGACAGGCGGGTGTTGTTCAGCGATCCGAAAACGATCTTGGCCCCGTCCCCCACTTCGCCCAGCAGGTTCTCGCGCGGTACGCGGGTGTTGTCGAAAAAGATTTCGCCGGTCGGCGAGGAGTACGATCCCATTTTGTCCAGATCGGTGGTTTTGATGCCATTGAAGTTTTTCAGTTCGACAATAAAGGCGGAAAGGCCCTTGCCGCCCTTGGCTTTGTCCGTGAAGCAGTAGCAGATCACCACATCGGCCTGGTTGGCGTTGGAGATCCAGGTTTTAGAGCCATTGATGACAAAGTGGTCATCCTTCTCCTCGGCCAGGGTTTCGATGGACATGATGTCCGAGCCGGCGTTGGGTTCGGTAATGGCAAAACCACCCAGGTACTCGCCCTTGCACAGTTTGCTGACATACTTTTGTTTGGCCGCCTCGGTGCCATACTTGTAAATGGGAAAGGCACACCCGATGGCCGACAGGTTGTACTGCACGCGCAATGAACTGGAAACCCGCGCAATCTCTTCTGTGATGATCGAGGTGGCCAACCAGCCCATGTCCTCTCCACCGTACTCTTCGGGAATCACGGCCCCGAAGAACCCCAGGTCGCCCATGGGCCTGATGACCTCTTCGACCGGCAGATAGTGATTGGCATCCCACTCGTCCACAAAGGGTGCAATTTTCTTTTTCGCAAAATCCTGGACCGCTTTGCGGAGCATCTCGTGTTCTTTAGATAATTTGAAATCCATACTGTGTTCCCTCTCCCGAAACCGGCTTTGCCGGAGATTGAAGTGAAAATGTAAAGTTAAACCAAAGTATACGGTCATTCAATCGAACGCTGGCACCATCGTGAGTCTGCTCTATTTGCGCTCCAATACCGCAGCGATGCCCAGTCCACCGCCACCGCAAATGCACTCCAGGGCCAGGCGGGTATTGCGTCGCCGCATCTCGTGCAGCAAGGAAACCAGCACGCGCGTGCCGGTGCAAGCGATCGGATGCCCCAGTGAAATGCCCGAACCGTTGACGTTGACCTTGGCGTAATCGGCAGGACCGACGCCCATCTCTTTCAAGTCGGCCAGAACCTGCGCAGCGAACGCTTCCTGTACTTCGATCAGCTCCATCTCGGCGATGCTCCTGCCCGCCATGGTCAAGGCCTTGTTCACAGCGGTCGCTACCGTACGATAGGTGTGACGCGGGTCGTCGCCGGCCACGGCGCAGGATTTAAATGAGGCCAGCGGTTCGATGCCCAGTTCCCTGGCTTTTTCAGCGGAGGTGACCACCACGGCGGCGGCGCCGTCGTTTTCGGTGGAAGAGTTGCCGGCCGTGCAGACCCCTTTGAGCACCGGCTTGAGCTTGGCGAGCTTTTCGATGGTTGTGTCGCCGCGCGGATTTTCATCGCGCGTCACCATGATCGGATCGCCCTTGGCCTGGGGCACCGGCACCGGCACCATCTCGTCATCGAACTTGCCTGCCTCGATGGCGGCCACGGCCTTGCGATGACTTTCCAGCGCCCACTGATCGCACGCCTCGCGCGAGATCTCCTCAACCTGAGCCGCAGTTTCGGCCCACGACATCATGGCCGGCAGAATGCCATAGCGCTGTTCCGGTTGCGACATCACCCGCGCGCGCTGGATACGGTCATAAAAACGCAGGCCCCAAATGCCCAGATCGCCATGACCGCGCGGCATGCCTTTGGCGCCACCCACGCCCCACTTAATGTCGCCGGGCAGATAAAACTCGGCGTGACTCATGCTTTCCGCACCACCGGCCACCATGATGTCGGCCTGTCCGGACTGAATCAGGGCAGCGGCCATGCGCACGGTATGCAAACCGGTGCAGCAGCGCTGATCGATGGTGATGCCGGGAATCGTTTCCGGCCAACCGGCCGTAAGCAGCCCCATACGCGCGATATTGACGTATTCGCCGTTCTGGTAGGCCTGACCGAAGATCACTTCATTCACATCCGAGGGGGCGATGCCGGCTTTCTCGACCGCGGCATTCATCACGAGAGCCGCCAGATCGTAGGCTTCGACCGTTTTGAGCGCACCCATGTATTTGCCTACAGGTGTTCTCACGCCACTGATAATGACCACTTCTTTCATGCGATTTCCTTTTAAAGATTTCAAGATAAGGTTTAAACGGCAAGTTAGGAACACTCCGCGCGTTTGGGATCCAATGTGTCCGACAGCGCCGTACAATATAGGTGGCCCGGCGTTCATGCTGTGGAGGAATCGATTTGAAACTATAAGCAAAGCATTGTTGTGCTTTGATACCCGTTTCAGTCTATTGAGTAATTGAGGTCACAGGCATTGGTCCCAAGATTAACCGTTGTGGGTCCACATCCTGACGCAGAACAGTGAGCTCAGTATCGGAAGGGGGCAATGACTCTCTCGCCCGTGAAATATCTAAGTGAAATCCGGTTTCTGCAGCGACTTTCTCCGGATTTGTAATTGGGTAGTACTCGTCAAGGTACATTTTTTTTGTCTGTTCATCAAATTTCATCACACCAAGGTTAGTGACCACAGCAATCGGACCGCCGCGTTTAAACCCTGCTCGCCGTCTGGCGTCCCCACCTGTCAGCCATCCCGGGCTGCTTAAATAGTCCAGCTTTTCTACAAAACGTCGACGCTGGTGTTGCATAAAAATAATTACGCCGTATGCCATACTGGCCGCATCACAAGCCCCTCCGGATCCAGGAAAGCGTTGTTGTGGATTTTCGTAAGTTCCCATAAGTGTCGAATTGAGATTTCCGTAGCAATCGATCTGTGCTGCGCCTAAAAAAGCGATCGTTCTGAATTTGGGATGACACAGTAGGCTCAATGCGTCCGCAAGGCTGGTATTTACTGAAGTGCGTACCATAACACGTGGATCAGCAACGGCTAAGGGCAACTCATCCAAACTTGGATCAATACCACCGGTTTCAAAAAAAACGGTAGCCTCAGGAGCATGAATACGCTTGGAAACCGTCGCTGCCAACATGCTTAATCCGGTTCCGGCAAATAAGATATCGCCATTATGAACAAGACGACCTGCGCTCAGGGCCATAATTTCAGTTGCAGTATAGCTTTCCATCTCATGTTTCCTATCGTCTATCTAGCCCAGGTGCGTACCCTAAGGCTGAGTTTGCCCGAATTTTCAGAAGATCCCGAATGCCCACCTTTTCCAGATAATCTTCCTGGCTGTGAAAAGGATATACCCATTCATCAAGATATCTTTTGAAGCTATCATCCTCTGGAGCCATTTTTTTAAATAGATTCAAATGCATGGGATCATAGTCGTAGAATTTATGGCATGCTGTTGGATGAGCCCCGAAAGGCGCCGGAATGACGGCATCTATCATAAAATGAGGCAGACTATTCTGATCTGGTTCCTCCCGAATGAAATCCATGGGCACAATCTCTTCACATGTCACAATTACAGTTTTTGCGGCCTTGGCTTGCTCGATATCGGCAAAAGTGAGCCCGCAAATGCGACATGTTCCATCATCGCCTACATATTGTGCATGGATTAGAGCGACATCAGGTTTAAGCGGTGGCAAAACCACCACTTGACCGCCATTCGGGTCAAGCGGGTCATCCATTATTTTAAGCTTATGCGAAGGAACATTCCCTTTCCCACGACTTTCCGGAGAGAAACCGGACAATCGAACGATATCCGATTCTATTCCGGATTTGGTGGCCACAAATGGCAAACCCATAGCACCGGCCATGAAACGCAGGACCATATGGTAATTGGAATAATCTTCTACTTCGATCTTCTTTTCAAGAAAAGCCTTCTTGAAACGGTTTCCGGTGGGTGCAAATCGGGCTACGCCGCCATACGCAAGCTCGACACGCTGAACGCACCCCGCACCGATGAGCAATTCCAAACTCTGGCCCTGGGAATGGACAACCATGTAAAGGTTTTTCTTTTCTTGTCGGATAATTTCTCGAACTATCAGCATCGGATTTCGGTTGACGGTAAATCCTCCTAAAGCTATCTGATCACCATCTTTGATATATTTCCGTACCGCATCCGCCGCCGTCATAATGTTTAATGTCATTGGTGTTCCTTTTCGAAAGAAATCCGTCTAACGATCTGCAATGCAGATTTCTATGTGCTCAATATTCGCTGTAGCCGGAAAATGCCTATGTCTAACAATTTCGACCGATATTGTTTCAGCCTTTTACAACTGCTGCAGTGCGACGTTCGCTTCTTCGGAGAACCCCGATAAGCAATAGTGCACATGAAGCAACGATCAGCCCAATTATATCCGTTTTTCCTTCCGGATAGACGATTAACAAACCGGAAATCAGAAGAAATGCTCTATGGATCGCAGTAAGTTGGCCGAATTTGAAAAACCATCCTTCCAAAGCACTTGCCATTAAAAGGGTGCCGATGATGCTTGTGATAACAGCCTGAAGGATGTCCGGTAACGTGCCATGGAAAATGAGTGCAGGGTTCATGACAAAAATAAACGGAAGAATAAATAGTAGGATTCCCATTTTCATCGTCGTGACCGCAGTTGCCATGGGGCTGGTTCCTGAAATTGCCGAAGCCGAAATGGCCGCTAATGCAACGGGCGGTGTAATATAGGATAGATTTCCGCAGAACATGACGAATAAGTGTGCAGCCATTGGGTCAAAACCAATATTGACAAGTGCCGGAACTAGCACCACAGCCAAAAAAACATAGCAGGCCGTAACTGTCATTCCAATACCTAAGACAAAGCTAGTAGCTGCACCCAAAAGAAGAAGAAGAAAGCGATTGTCACCAGCCAACAAAAGAAGCTCTCTTGAAAAAGAATTCGCAACACCAGTGGCAGAAAATGAACCGATAATCAATCCAATACCAGCAAGTATGGCGGTTAACTGCCCAAGAACTTTAGCGCTTTCATATAAGAAATTAATAAATTTGGTTTTGTTTAATCTGGTTTTTTTCCGAATCATTGCACAGGCAAAAAGGAAAATTATGGTATAAAATGGGGCCAGCGCAGTAATTCGGTAAACAAGCAGGAGGACTATCATCAATATGATTGCCCCAAGAAAAAACCATCCTTCTTTGATGACATCTACAAACTTGGGCAGATCTGCTTTTTGAAATCCTTGAATGTTCATTTTGGCTGCATGAAAGTCGATCTGAAGAAAAACCATGAAGAAATACAGAAAAGCGGGGAAAATCGCAGCTCCCATCACCGCCGAATAGGGCACATTCAGAAACGAGGCGACCAGAAATCCGGCCGCACCCATGATCGGCGGTGTTATGGTTCCACCAGTTGATGCACATGCCTCAACCGACGCTGCATACTTGGGCTCATAGCCAGTTTTAACCATGGAAGGAATGGTGAGCGTGCCGGTTGTGACGATATTCGATACAACGCTGCCGCTTAAACTAGCCATGAAGGCACTTGAAATAACCGCCACCTTGGCACTGCCTCCTCGGCTGGTACCCAGAAGTGAGAGCGCAAAGTCCATGAAAAATTTACCACCTCCAGATGCTACGATTGCAGCACCGAAGATGATGTATCCTATGATCTCATCTCCGACTACCCGGGTAGCGATCCCGATTATGCTTTCGACACCCATGGCATGATAACACGAGGTTTGAAGTAATGTAAAAGGCGTCCCCCATAGCATACCGCCTAAGTATTGCCCGAAAACAGGATAAAAGGAAAATACCAGGCAAATAACGAAAAGAATGGTTCCTGAGGTTCTCCTTACCCCTTCCAATGCCAAGGCCCATAATACAAAACTCAAGGCCATCGCGAAAGGAGGGGCGGCATATTCCCAGCCGCCGGTCAAAATCTTATAGGAATTTGCTGCAAAATAAATATTCACAGCTACGCATACAATATAAATACCCCAGTCATACCAGGGCAAATGATGGATGTCCTTTTTCCTGGCAGGATAAACCAGGAATGACACAGAAAGAAACGTGGCCAAAATGTAGTAATAATAGCCAGAGGCAATGGGCATGAACCCTGCTATGCCGAGTTGGAAAAGCTGGTTGATAGAAATCAGGATACCGAGCGCCGCGGTTACAACGACCACGACATAGGCAACTCCCTGCATCCGTTTTTCCGTCCTGACTTCTACTGTTTTCAAAGCCATGTTCTTTCTTTCTATAATCAAAAATGGTCGATATTATATTTATCGCAGATTTTATCATCGAAGGTGTAAGCGAATTGATGTCTTTACACCTTGCTCACTTACCGAAAAATATTTTAATTCATTCTGCTTTGGTTACTTGCAATGTTCAATTTGAAACCTTATTGAATTCGTCCAGCTTTTTCATCCAAATCAGCCTGAATTCGTCCTCGCTTTGTTTTTGCGCCTTAGACACGGCAACCGATTCATTCCATAATTTTTTGAGCTTTTGGAGGGTATCGATTCTTTCATCATTCCATGCCTGATTTTCTTCGGTCCACAAACCTTTTTTCTTCAGATAATCGATGGCCCCTGGATGAAACGGAACATCAATTGGCGTATTCCCGGAAAGTTTTATCTCCCATGCAGGCATGCTGGATGCCGCATTCTTATACAGCGGAAAGGTTTCTTCTATTGCCTGAATGAGGTTGGAGACAAATTCGGGGTCTTCATCCGCTCTCACTGTGACAATTGGATATCGATAGCCTAGTAACCACAGTGGTTCATCTTTATTAACCCCTGCGCCCACAGTTTCTTGATAGGGAAAGGCAAATGGCACGTATTTTTTCAATCGTGCCCATCCTTCTTTGTTGTTCGGATCCAACTGAGGGTAATACACACCTTTCGACGAGCTTTCCAGTTCGTATAGAATACTGGCGGTAGTGGACCCATCAGCCGCATCGACATTCCCCTGGATTAGAGCCTTCAGAGAATCAGCGTAACTGGGGAACTCCACTTTTTGAACATCGTCCCATGTCAGCGAAGCAAACGCCATCATGGCGGTCATTTTAACATTTAAAGATGGATTTCCCACAACCCAGGAAACTTTCTTACCTTTAAGATCCGCAACTTCCTTGATACCGCTGGTTTTGGTGGTAATCAAAGGAAAAGATGTCGGTGCACCGACAACCGCACGTAGGTCCTGAGGACCCCAAGTATAGGTGGCAAAATCATAGCTTCCTTCGGAAGAAAAGAAAGCTTCATTTGCTAAAAATGCCACACGGGCCCTTTTCGAGATCAATGGCATCATTCTGCCAATCGAGGTCCCGGAAGGGATTAACCGGACACGAATGTTATATTTCTTCAAAAATGCGTTGGCAACTGCCGAGGCCTGGACATACCCTGTTGACCCAACGTCATAACAACTCCAGACCATAGTCTCAGGTAATTTCACCTCCGATGCTAAAGACGGTAGACAAGCAGCAAACAGCACAAACAAGGTTAAAAAAGCAGATTTGCAGTATCTCATGTTTCTCCTCCTTAATTTTATTTCGTTAATATATCTTTAGTCATTTGAACATTCAAAAATAGCGAGGCCCGGTATTGAAGTGGCTTTTGTTTTTATGGAGCACTCCTTCCCGTAAAGGGTAAAGCATGAAAGAATTTATCGACTAGAAACAAGTATTGTCTCTTGTCCATTTCGAGGAACCAGCAGGGAGACAAACAGTTCATGCGTACATTTGTTGTACAAAAAGTAAGTATTGTCTTTGGTGGGGAAAAACTGCTTCAATCGTTGATGACATGTGCTATCACTTGAATTGCGATCAGTTACATATCCCCCAAACACTAAATTTGAAACCAAGGACAAGGTCGAAGAATCTGTTGTAGGGACGCCCCATACTCCTTTCGATAGGACACTGTTGATTCTTAGATAACGACTATCGTTACTTGATAACGAAACACAGTTTAAAGACACATATTTCTTTCAAAAGAATAAGTCAAACTTTTTTTTAAGTACAATTTCTAGTCTGGTATGGATTAAAAAGTTTGAATTATATTCATGATCAGAGCGCCGTTACATCCGCGTTCTATCTCAAAACGAGATGCAGATATGCTTATTGTGCCAGCGGCGGCGACCAAAATGTCCCGATCCGGCGGATTAATAATGTCATAGATGGGTTGGGTGTTGTGGGAACCGGTAACAGGCTGCTCCGGCAAAGGGATGGCCAATGACGTTACAGGTAAGACCGACGCCGATATTTTGTCCAAATCCGCCTTCCACTGTGAATTCAGCAGATTTGCGGAATACAGCTCTATCGCCGACCATCATACAATGGCTTGCCGAGAGCAGTCCGTCTTTTTGGAGCTTTGGGCTATTCAAGGCAAAGATACGTGTGTCCATACAGTGCGATCCCCTATAATATTATATATGATGACAAACTTGATGGAATCGTGGGATTGGATTGATTTCAAACTACGATCAAAATGAATTGATGGACCTGGTACGCAACTGGAAATCTAATGGGTGTCCCTTTCGGATAAAAATGTAATTTCGCCGCAACAGCAAGGCATTGATGTGCCGACAAAAACGCTTATTGCATGAGCTTATACTATTAGCTATTAGCTTGACCCCTCCTGTGCACAATAAAAACAAAATTCACTCCAAGTACAGGAATACAGATGAACAAGCTGGAACTGATCCGGACGCTGGCGGAACAAATCGGCATCACAAATGCGGAATCCAGAAAAGTGGGCAACCTGTTCTTCGATAGCATTGCCAATGCACTATCAAACGGCGGCCGCGTGGAAGTGCGCGGGCTTAGCTCTTTCAAAGTCAAGGACTATGAAAGTTACAACGGCCGGAATCCTAAAACCGGCGAGGCGGTCACCGTCAAACCGAAAAAGCTGCCTTTCTTTAAAGCCGGCAGGGATTTGAAAAACAGAGTGGATCTACACTCTGGAAAATTCACTTGACAGGTCATCCAAAAGGTTGCGACCTTAACCGGTGCCAAATCGTCACAACACGCAAAGGAGCCTTAGATGTCCCCAATTGGATGGATTCGATCCGCACTGTTCGTCCCTGGCAATCGACCGGACAGGATCGATAAAGCCATAAAAACAAAAGCCGACGTGGTGATCATCGATTTGGAAGACGCTGTACCGCTTTCAGAAAAAGTGGCGGCCCGCAAGGCTGTGGCTGAGAAGCTGGGATCTATCAGCAATCACAAGGTGATTGTTCGAACCAATGGAGTTAGCACGCCCTTTTTCAGCGACGATCTTAAGGCAGTGCTGGTTCGCGGAATCAAAGGCTTGGTAATTCCCAAGGTAAACGATGAAGCTTCTATGTCCCATCTGCACGAGCAGATGTGTGCGATCGAATTGCATCGGTCGATACCAACGGTACCCGTTATCATCATGGTTGAATCCGCCAAGGCCGTGCTCAACATTCATCGGATTGCCTGTTTTCGTCCAAGCCCTGCACGCCTGCATTCCTTTGCTTTTGGCGCAGCTGACTACACAAATGATCTTGGGGTGTCCATCACCTTAGATGGGCGTGAGCTGATCTATCCCCGATCTCGCCTCGCGATAGCCAGCCGCTCTGCCGAATTGCCCCGGCCACTGGACACTCCTTACATGGAAAACTTAAAAGACATGCAGGCGCTGGAAAACGATGCCTTGCGGGCCAAGCAGCTGGGTTTTGGGGGCAAACTTTGCATTCATCCCAACCAGATCGAGATCATAAACCGCATCTTCAGCCCAAGCGCCGAGGAACTTCAACAAGCGCAAAACATCGTTGATGTTTTTGAAGAAGCCCAGAAAAAAGGAATCGGTGTGATCCAGGTCGACGGAAAGTTCATCGACAAGCCCGTCGTCGAGCGTGCAAAACAGATCCTGGCGTCCGGGCGGCCTTCTGCCTCTTTGTAGATATCCTTCAAACAACGCCTCATCGCTAATATCCGCCTTCGCCTCTTGCGGCTTCTTAAGCGACGTTTCGGATTGACTAAAAGGCCTCTGTGACCGATCTGAACACGGGGCGCTATAAAAGCCTGCACTTACACGAGCAGTCATCAGCGAAGCACACGACGGCTATCATCACGAGTTGTGAAATTTGTATAGCATGACTCGCCTTGGGCTGGTGATAGCAAGATCCATCAAACCCCTCGACCACCCTCCTTATGAAATAAGGTCGTCACGAAAAGGGTCCCAATCGAATCCGACCAATCAGATCGACTGGGACCTTTTTTCACCGCCACGTTTATTGGTTCGCAAGCATGTGATGAGTTTCATCCAGCCGGTCTTCAACTTGTTTATTTTTTTATGGTGTCATGTGTCGATCGGATCAATGTGTCTGCCATAGCCTCAAAAATTGCGGAATAATTTGGGGATAAGCGAATGGGTCGACGGCATCGCGGAATACGTCGGAAATTATCGCTGAAAGCGATAGTCGCATCACAGCAACGCATCTATCCTCAATGGTCACCCCACTGCTCTGAGTGGATCCTTTCTGGCTCACCATTGATTTATCCTTGGACTTCTCCCATGAGCCCTTTCGCCCAGCGGTGAATTTTCTCATCCGGCTGCGTTTGGCCTAGAATCGAAAACAAGCACCGCCTGACCAAATCAGGATCACCACCCGAAGCCCTCAAAACCTGGGCCTTTAAAAACAAACCTTCAGGTTCTTCCGGGACATTTTCAAGATATTCATCTACTAAGACCAAAGCCTCCGTGTACATCCCCTTTGTTTTCAGATAGCGCGCACGTGTAATGTTGCCGCTGAACTGGTCTGCTGTGTTGTGTTGCCGAGAACCGGAATACAAAATACCTGCGACCGCGCCCACCTTTTCACTGAACCAGTCAACCAACGCTGCTACCACTGCACAGCAAACAAGGGCAATCGATAAGATTGCCGGGAGTCCATACTCTATGACCATTGTCAGTGCAGCGCTGAGTAAAAAAGCTGGTGCGACAAGATACGAGAAGGCTCGAAGGAAAGTCATGCAAGGTCCCCTTAAAAGATCAATTCGTCATCAGTATCTTCATTGCGCTGTTCAGGACAATCAGCAGCCCAGCTCCATATTTCATCGGATGTTTCAGATGCATCAACATCAGCATAGTTTTGGAGGGGTAATATAACGGTCTCCTTTTCAGGGCCTGTCCCTTTATCCGAAAAAATGCATCTTAGTATATACAATGCCGCCAATCCTACAAGTATTTCAATCATGTCGAACCTCTGGGTAAGCATATCGGACGCATTCGTGCATGTTAATCGACCTCAATGGTTCTTAACCTCTTCCTTCTGAAAGTACGCAAATAATCGGCAATTGGCAGTGTGCCGGTCTTTTTTATTTGGTTCCTGATTTTACGATCAAGCCGGGGATCTTCGTTTGGGAAATGTTTCAAAAATTCGGATAAAAAAGGTGGCATTCTCTTTTCAACCCTGAAATTCAATTCCAATCTCTCAATTGATCCGGTCCGATTAAAAAAAAGGACCATTATACCGTAATTGGTATTAATAATTAAAAAACCGAGATCATCGAAGATGTCGGTACCTTTATGATTTTCCATCGTAACATTAACAGGTGCGCGGTAGGGCAAGTCGTCGAAAATCTCTGTGGAGATGATGCTGTAGCTGGACAGATGTTCAAACCAAAACGACGCTTTGGTTATTGCAGCAGTGGGGGCCAACTTTTCAAACCACGGGGTTTCCGTGGTTTCGAATAACTGGTTAAGTTCAGCTATTTCATTTTTGGAAGCCTTTACGAGAAGAGATGATAGAAAATGCCTGAAATCCGGGATATCGGTCAAAGAGAGCATCAGAATTCCTCCAACTTGAGTTATTGGTCATTTGAACTGACAGTAACATAGGGCTGTGACAGATACGGTCACAGGGAAATAGAAAATTGATAGTTTTTTAACTATGGAATAACTCGGCGTAGTCCTATCAAAATGGAAAGAAGCCCCTGGCAATTACTATACAAAGCAGAAATACCTCAAGCTGCAGGTCCCAGGAGGTACGTTCTGACCTGCTATACCAGCTGGAATCTTTTAAGTTGAGCCAGATAGCGGGTCCCAAAATCGTGAGGGGAGGGTGTTCCGGGCCCGAATTGTAGCAATCCAATTTTATAAAATTCGGAGGTCTATTTAAGAATACTTTTTTGAGGTAGGCACATGACGCTGAGCCTCAGGCAGGGCCACCCACTGGCCTTTCTCCTAACAACGGAATCTGGCCCGATCAGTTGCTGTGTTTTGGCCTGGGCCTGGCTGAATATTGAACCATTGGAGGTCACCCCAGCCGCGGGCCAGGCGGGTTACTTTGATTTTGGGTCCATGGTGAATTCCTATTCCGACCGTTTATTCTTTGCAGGTGACATCGTCCAACGCCGTTGCAAAACCTCGGACTTGAATTCGAAAAACAATGCCCGGACGGATGCCTCGTACGCCCGGATATTGGCCTCGGTTGTTTTCGAGGCCCCGTCAACTGTGCCTTCGAGCTGGAAGAGCCGCTGTTCAACATCTGATAACCTATTAACCAATGCTTTGACATCGTTACGAATTTCATCGATCTGAGGTTTCATCGCTTCGCGGATCGATGCGTAGAATGTTTCTTTAGTTAAAGTTTCTACCCAGCTCATGATAAATCCTTTAATTTTTAACTCTCAGCAACGGGCATGTTTTAAATCCACAAACAGGATGATAATCATCTTGTTTTCGTGAACAACCATACACAGCAAGTTGTCAATCATGTGAGCGCCAGACTGGCAAAATAATTCTACATCACGTTACGCCATCTTCTTAATATCTCCATCTATTTAACCCAATATTTATTAGCTTTTGATTGATTGGCAATCAAAAGGCCCTAATAACCCAGCTTTACTTGTGCGACGCATGCGGCACTGGAAAATCGCATCGGCTCATTGATGTTGGGGTAGAAATCTTTTTAACTTTTTACTGGCGATGCCACTTAATGGCTATCCTGTGAGGACTTTATGAACTTTTTAAAATGTTTGTTGCCGCAATCCGCTTATCACAAAGCCGCAGAGCAGTTACTTAAAACTATCCAGGAAAACACTGAGAAAGCTCGCATTGAGTATCGAAGATTTACAAATACCCATGACCTTATGACCAGCACCCTCAATGAGGCTGGCAGTTTTATCTGGCGCAAGGATCAGGCGGGCAGGTATCTGCTTGCAAACCGCGCAATGTGCCACAGCCTTCTGGACAGGGATTCACTTGATGTCTTGGGCAAAACCGACGAGGAGATCCTGGCGGGATACTCAGGTGATGACCAAAATTACAGTTCATTTTTGGAAACTATGTCGATCGCTGACCGTCAAACCCTACGAACACGGAAACGTTCGACGTTTTTAGAATTGGGGAAAGTGCATGGATATCCGCCAATGTTAATTCACTCGGTAAGAACCCCGGTGTATGATCAGGATTATCAACTTCATGGCATTATAGGGGTGGGCAGTGTGATCGCCGACTGCTGTGACGATTTACATGCCATGGCGCGCACCATGTTCGGTACCGATAAGATCATCGAACTCCACCCAAATATCATCATTGTACAATAGGTTCTCATATAGGTCCCTTTCGATCCAAATCGATCGATTGGGACCTCGTGAACACGGCCAAAAAAACTGATAGTCGCCATATTATGGTGATGGGTGTCGCCATGGCTTCGAGCATTGCGGCTTTCACGGGGGACAACGCCTCATTCCGAAGGAAAAACAAAGATGGTCCGATGGTTTTCAGCATATGCTGACCATTCATCGACATAGGCTGAGATGATGGCGATCCATATCTGACAGATATCCTGTCAGTAGTACTAATGGTTTTGCTTTCATGGGGGGCTCTCCTTATTATTAGACGAGCAATTTGCCCACTATGTTCATCAGTTTCAAGCCGGCTGGGGTAAGTGTGGTCACAAACTGGCGCACGTTGTAGGGATCAGGACCGGCAGCCACCAGGCCCAACCCGTTGTCCTTCCAGGTTCCGTTGGGAGCCTGCACCATGTGCTGACCCAGGCGCTTAATTGTGCGAGCCACTGAGGTCACGGTCACCCCCAGGTTCTTGGACAGGTCAGCGTAGGACACCGGGTCAGGATGTGCTGACGCGAGGTGCGCCAGGATAAGGAGCTCTGTGAGGTTGATGCTCCCTTCGAGTGCTCCACGCACAATTTCAACTGCTGAGATAACTCTCCCAAAGCCTTCCATAATGCCTCCTTGTTATAAATTTTAATTCAAAAACGTCCCCTGCCTCTTTTTCGATACGAATCAGCATGTGAACAGCTCCTGTTTTTGTTTGGGCTACACTCAAAGTAATGCCCCCAGGGTCAATCTTGAATTCGATCTGCTGATAATCGGCAATACGATAGGCTGGCGATAGCTCGACCGGCATGACCTTATTCATGGCATAGCTTCTTTTCCTGTCGGCAATCACCGCACATTTCATCGCCATTGAAGCTGGTCATTTGTGCCTTATCGACATCCTCAAGGCAAACTGGACACGTCACTCGTCTCGTATCCTCCATCTCTCCGCAGTAGACACAACGACGAGCTGTGGCTGGACTTTTCCCAATTCCGATATATTTATGCTTGGTGCACGGCACGAATACCGACACCCTCCCCCTCACCCTGCGACTCTTTGTCATCCTTCTCCCCCTATCTTATGGATGCGCTGGTTATAGTATGATCTTCCACCAATGCTGGTTATAGACCAACGCCATGTTGAAGCAGTTCCTTGCCCGATCTATCGTCAGAACCATTGTGTAGTCTCCGATTGGCGCCTTACTTTTGTCTCGAGGAGTGGCGTTACATCAGTATCATTCGATATGAAGACTAATCCGTCCACAAATGCAATGATGCCGACCTCAATAGCAACATCAGCGAGAATATGAATCGGTTGAAAACCCGGCGAGTAAGACAAAATTACTTTTGTAGAGGCTTTTTAGGAAGGGCATACCGGCATTTACAAGTTATGCCGGAGGTTGCCTTGGGCCGATAGGTTGGTGAGCCTTCACAATTAGCAATTAAAATGAGAACCGCATCCGGCATCAAAACTATCATAACAATCCTCTGCCTTGTTTGAACCAATGAGAATTTAAGTTCTGCATGCGCAAAGCGTATTTTGCAACAATCGCTCTGAACAACATATGTATCGGTCCCACAAAGAAAAAGGATTAGTTATAGTTTTCAGAATCTCAGACTGATGGATACGATATCCGCACCATATTTACCCCGAAATACAAACCAGCCGATAATTTTGAAGTGCTTTCGAGGCTGAATGAAATATGGACCTGACACTGAACGCCAATACTTTTTGGATGGCCAGCATACGTTTGCGATCAATGGCGATAAAATCACGCCTGGAATTGACGTTCCAATTCTGAAGTGTGTCTTGCCTCGTTGTCGGTATCGGCAATGTTCAGTCGGTTTCCATGCTTGGTATGTACAAATGGGATGGTGGCCAAAACTCAAATTGCAGCTCCCAAGATCATTGCCGAGCTGCCCCAGGTTTTTAAAATGTTGGACCTGAGATGACCAGGCAAAGAGACCGGTTCAAGTTGTCGCTGGAAAGTCCTGTTGCCAATCCATCCGGCACCATCGAAAGCTTTAACAGGCAGTTTGCATTGAAGGAACCAGAACGGCAGGAGTTGAATGGGCGTGGCCCACAGGAAGCAGGGGATACGATGTTCCATGTGGTCAATACCTATACTCGAGCGGCAGCGATGGAGGGATTGGCTGCGGAATCAAGTTACAGGTTGCAGTTGCAGAAGGTTGGCGGGAACATATTGGCAATGTTGAAATAGGGGAAGGGGCCGGGATTGAATCTGGTGGTGATTGATGGATCGATCCCGGTCCTTTTTTTTGGAATGGTGGCGTAACCGCTTATCACTATTTGAGTGATACAAAATTTTTAGTACGATGCGGTTTAATATAATAATAGGGGTGTGAGAAATGTCATTAAGCCAACAGCCCCGATCACGAAAGACGGACAAGAACTCACGATCAAGGCGAATGGTCGGTCCCTCACTTGCTCAAAGGCAGACCGAGTGTGTTTCGTAAAACCACATCCTCCATCATAGAAGAAGCGCCCTTTTGCTGGGGCTGATTCCGCCATTGAACAGGATTTTGACTGAGGATGGTTTGTACCGCATGCGGGTTAGTTCAACTTAATTCATTTATACTTCCCCAGTCCCAGGCAGCATGTTGCTCTGCTCCTCTACCACTGGTACAACAGGTGGCAACTCCGGAAAGGTGATTTCAGTGAGCATTGTTTCATCGCTACACCAACCGCAATCATTGTCTGTGCCGATCTTGCGCAACGTTTCCTGTCGAGTGGCCAAAGCATGCATTTCCGTGACCTCATCGGACTTGGAATCAATGGCAAAAAGCAGCAATGGGAATATTGCAATCCCTACGATTACAATCATGACATTGGCCGCGATCTTGCCATTGCGATGGTCAATGCGTTCTTGAATCTGCGTTTTGCAAGCTAAAGCTTCTTGGTACAAAAGGTCGCAGTCTTTTTTCTCATCCCCATACTGATAAGGAGGGACAGGTCGAGCAGGCGTTCCTGCGCAAGCTGATAGGAACGCAACTATGCTGACTATGGCAATGATTTTTTTCATCTGAGATCAATCTCCTTTTGCGGGGAACAGGTTGGATGCAATAAGCCGAACAAGAGTGGAGCGCCGAGTATTAAGTGAGATTCATTCTGTATAGATCACTCCGATGATGTACTCAAGAACAATAATGCCCTTATATCCAGCAAAATTCTTATATGACATCCTGGGCTTGAAGAACTGGAAACTCCTGCCCTTTGTGTGATTTGATGCTTTGCCACACTTCCTCAACCGATAGTCTTGTTTTGCTCAGAATTTTATCACCTGACTTTCCGGTTCCCATAATTGCACTCCACGTTTATGCTTTTCTCAGCTCGATGCTGAGGTCATATTCGTATAGGTCGATACCATCGATCTCATCGGCAGCCATTTTCAGGTCCGGACTGATGCTCTTTGCGATAATGATCCCGCGGACTCGGCTTCCATTGGCCAATTCTTTCCGGACCCAAGCTCGGTATCTGAGTAGCTGGCCAATTGTTCGATCGTAACCCCTTGAGACTTTCAATTCGATAACAACATAATTTCTTTCTCTATCCACCGCCAGGATATCAAGTCTCCTACCGCCACATTCAAATTCGACCCCGGTGATCGTATCGTCTTCTTCGTCCCTATATAGCTTAAGCCCGGGTTCGATGATGTGCAGGTGGTCCTTGAGATAGTCACGAAGGTGGCTCTCGTATGCAAACTCGGAAGTCCCATTTTCTTCAGGCGATACCTTCACCTCAGGTGGGGGATCATCAAGTGTATAGATCGGTTTTGGATCCGTTTCAGGATTATAGAGTCTCAGCGATTTGTCGGGTAGTTGAAAGAGGTAGTCGTTTTTTGGAGTTGCACTGTAATGGACCCTGGTACGATGATTTGTAGTGAATTTGACAATGTGGCACCAGATAGTGTTGCTCTTAATTTTTGGATAGTTTTCCCTGAACCAACGGATAATTGTGTCTTTATCAGTGGCCTCACCTGCCTTGAGATTTTCCTTCAGATACTCCGCCATCAACTGGCTGGTACTCTTGTCGTAAATCGGCATCCTTATTCTCCAGTAGTCTGATCCTTGGTCTGGCTGAGTATCATAATATCAATCCCTGAACTCCTCGAAAAACTTCTCATCTATTTCATAGGTCTTGATAGGCTTAAGCCCAATCTCCAAGTGTTCAAACATATCGATCATCTTTTCGCCATCTACGAGCTCTATTGGTGGTACACCATCACGTCTTGCCTCTTTTTTCGCGTCAAAGGAGAATTGCCCGGTGGTCATGATTATGCCTTTGTCCGCCCTGCCCAGCATGGCACCTCTGAAGTCACGCACATGTGTTGGGGCAACTGTCCCTTGGTACCTTTTGCATTGGAACAAAACATTGAAACTGACGAAGGGGTTAACTTGCAAAATGCCGACTCCATCTATCCCACCATCACCAGACTTTCCGGTGACCGTCACCTGTTCAAATCCAGATTCTCGCAACAACCTCTGACATAGCCGCTCAAAACCAGATGGTGGTAAGGCCCTCAGGATTCCGAGCAGTGCTTCCCTATAACCACCTTCTCCTATCAAATCGTCTTCATTGGTTTCCTTCATTTCTGGATCATCAACAAAAGCCGTTCTCTTTTTTTGACGGTGTTGTTTGTTCCATTCTTTTCGGCAATCATATAAATTCAGAAGGTCAAGGTCACTGAAGCTGGCCTTCATCCCCTTTTCAGTTAGTGTCCAAACACCTCTTTCAGAAGAATCAATGTGATCTGTTTTTGCGAGAAGGAGCCGAGCCCATTGGATTTGATTTTTTACTCTTGATGGGCCGCTTTTGATTTTGATTTCGAGTTCTTCTTCGGAGATACCCAGTTTTTCGATTACCAAATCAACTACTTCACCAGCTCGGCCAGAACCACCTAAGTCTCTCAAAACTTCAAGAATTGGGTTGAGGTACCTGAAATGCTGTGGGATTCTCATGTCGTTCATCACAGTCTCCTGATTATCTCATTCACTGATTTCTATCTGGCTCAGTTTTGCCCACCCGGGAACTCCCATTTATTTGCGAGTTTGTCGCCGGCTGGTCGTTTGGCGATGAACAGCCTGCCTTTGTTCACCATGATTGCAGCTGTGACTTTGATCAGATCTATTGTCATAATTGGCTACATCTACAGGTATCGTGCGGTCAAATATCGTACATACTCATGATGATCTGGTCCCAATTGATCCGCCAGGGTAACAATCAGCTCCTGATATGTGAGCGAGTGGAACTTTATTCCGTCCTGTTTGGCAATTTCGGAAAACTCCGCAACCTCATCCCGATGCCGTTTGCCCTGCCCGCCCAATACATCATACCAAAGATAGAGGAGGCGAAATCCATTCTTCCCGACTTTTCGCTTTAATCCAAGGATATGTTTGACGAGTTGGGCGGGATGCAAGTGCATAAAGCCATGATCTTCAGGGGAAATCCCTTCCGCAAAAGAATGTAAATGAGGAATGTCCCTCCAGATTTCGTCATTCTCCAGATATTTGGATTTCAATCCCCCATGATGGTGAGTGCTGTATGCTTCAGAAAACTTACTTTCAATGGCAAAGACTTTGATTTTTGAATCAGGTTTATTATGGATAACAATATCAATATTAGGATGAAATCCAAGGGAATGATTGATCGGATATTTTTCTTCAAATTTAATGTCAAGGCAAGTACCCGATCCACGTCGGCACAAACCACATGCTCCTGCAATTGTAGAAACTTCTGATTTACCCTTCCAGTATTGAAATACGTTAACACCTAATGCAGAAGATGAATGCAAGGCTTGTATCTTACCGGGCAGATAGGAGGAACCAAGTTCGCCTCCATCACCTCCGGCAAATGAATCGAAGACTTCAGGAAGAAGGGGTTGGAACAAGTTCTGGTCAAGTGTTTTTAAATACAATGGCCGACCACGATCAATTTTACTGCCAATGAGATCCAAACCTTTATTTCTCGCCCATCCGATTTGCTTTGATACTATATACCGGAATCCATCCATCTCATTTCCTGTTATCAATGTTTAGACGATGCAATCTAATTTCAAGCCATTCTTTTGCAGTCATATCAGGGTCTTTCTTGGGGACCCCATCATCGCCATAGCTGTATCTCCTGCCAGCATCATCCAGTGCAACAATGGGTAACCCATCTTCAACAATTCGGACTTTCTTTTCCAAATCGTAATATCCCATTTGGCCGAGAACATCTCTCATTTCCTTGATATAACCATCAAACACCCTTACTTCTGTAGGCCATGCTTTGTACCTTGCGCGAAATCCATCAATGGCAGCGCATAATCTGATCCAGTTTTTACCTTCACCGTTTGGCATTGCATTTCCCTTACATCTTTAGGCACATGCTCCAGCCAAATTCGAATAGGCATCGTATACATGCATAATGGTCATGTCGCACTTGTCATGCTTCAATAAACCGAATCCTCATGACTCACTGATTACATTTCGAAACGATAGCTGGGCACCGCCTCCTTAACCTGCCCCCGATACCATTCCTCGGCGATGCTCCGGCGCTTGTGCTCATCTGTCCCGGGTCGAACCCGCATGATGATCCGGTTTTGCAAGAGTTCGATACCCGGCGGCTGATCTTTTTCCTCCACTACCAACAGGTAGCGTTTGCCCCAAACATAGTGACTCTCTCGCTCAAGGTACTCTCGGGGTGTTGCGCGTTCTTGGGCCTGCATTTTCTTTTGCTGGCTTTTGATCCAGCTGAGCTTTGATATGGCAAAGACGCGGATGGTTTCAAAGTTCATGTGCAGTGGGGCAGAAATGCTCACCCTTCCGGCCGGAGGATGCACACTGAGATGGATGTTTTTGATATCTTTGAGGACAACATCCACCTCGATGTCGCCCAGTGTTGGAGTGGCCTGTGAGTGCATTTTTATATAATAGCGGAAGCCAGTAAATGTCACTAAATGTTTATTGGTGAGCACGCCCCTTGGTAGTCCCTTAACATGATCACCTATTGTTTTCGAGAAGCATTCCAATTTTATCGTAATTATACTGACGCACGTAAACCATGGGCGTATAACCCGCTTTATTACGGATATCTGGGTTTGCCCCATGCAATAGCAACAGCTGCACCATTTTTTCATTGCCCTTGTATATGTGAGGAGTTTTTTATTACCTCCAAATTTCTTTAAGATTTCAATAGAAAAGATGCGTATCTTATGTCACTCCTTTTTATTATCCGCTTTTTCGCTCCTCTCGCTTATCTTTCCCTTGTCCCCTCTTGCTTCGTTTTCATCTCCCTCTCCACTGGCACGCCCAAATTTTAGAAGTGGTTCTCAATTTGTTCGCCCTGTCAGTATATTGAGTCGCTGCGGATTCCATTTTACCCGTTAGGGGGACAACTAAAATTTTACCCAGGTTACAATCGAATTTGACCCATCCAGGTTAACGAGGCCTATATTCTGTGAGGGTGCTCTCGGAGCAGAGTTTCCTCTTCTCTCACGTTAACAGCAATTTTCTTTGGTCTAATCATGCTTTACCAGAGTTGTTGACTAATCCGGATCGCTCTACCTGCGATTATCACCTTATAGTATAGGCCAAACGGATTAGATTAAAAAATTAAAAATTCACATATTTTAACCAAACTACTTAAAAACCCACTTTATAGCCCCCAATATATAGTAGTTCTTCATATGAGCAAAAGACCAGGACAATCAGCTAACAGGCTTTTTAAAGCCTTATTCAATAAGAAAAGCCATAAAAAAGAAAATAGGGTTTGTCCCAAGAAATTTACTTAACTTTTTACTGTTCCAAGTACATTATGTATATAATGGGATACTGATTGGGAAACCCGATCAACCCCTTCATGCCCTTGAGCAGGGAAACCCTGCGACATAAAGCATCGATCTAAGGCTGGGAAACTCAGCCGCATTAATCAGAAAGTAGGCAGGTTCAGTAGTCGTTGCTCGTGGCCAATTTCGGCCGATTATGTTTTTTCTTAGAACAGGAGATTATAAAAAAATGTGTGATTTTACAATGTTAGATAGGAAAGTGTATGACCGGTTTGTTAAACTTGGAGAGGTCATCGAGATCCGAGCTTTGGACTGTTATGGTTATTCCGATGCTTGGGAAGGATATGCTAAGGGTATCGTCAGTGGGTACTTTGACGACCATAACCTCTTTTCGCGTGGATTTTTACGCCTTATTAAAGAAGATTCTCGATCAGGAAACCTACAAATCTACCAGACTTTGCAGGTTATAGATGAAAGTTTGATAGGACGAGCCTTTAACAAGCTAATTCCCGCAAAGGCTACCACCAATGACAAGGACGTAAAAGCATACCGATGGTTGCCAATAGATCTGGATCCGGTGAGAAAATCAGGCATTTCCTCTTCCGATGATGAAATAGAGAAAGCCAGACTCCTTTCAGAAAATATATACACCTTTCTTAAAAGAGAAAACTGGCCCGCACCAATCAGGGCGATGAGTGGCAATGGATATCATTTGCTTTATCCACTTGATGATCTCCCGGCTCAAGATAAGGGTGTTCAAGATATGATCAAGAAAAAGCTCGGGGATTTGTCGAACATGTTTTCCAATGAACATGTTCATCTGGATACCTCTCTTTACAACCCGGCGCGCATTATTAAGCTCTATGGCACTATGGCACGCAAAGGCAACCATGTTCCCGCGGGAGCAAATCGAGTGGGTCGACCGCACCGAAAATCCTACATTTACGATTTGGGAGAATAATGCAATGGTTGGCGGCTTAACCCTTAATGATCTTGATGCTTTTTCAAGTGGCACTAGCCAGAACGATAAAGCGCCAAAGGCCGATATAAAAACTCTGGAAGTTGCTTCTTTACCCCCAAAAGTTAAAAAAGGTCAGGGATCCTTCCGGCCTAAATCAGCACTCAACTTCGATTTCGAAGCATTTTTTAAAGATAATGACATCATCTACAACATCAAGCATGTCGATTATGGTGTAATGTATCGCCTGGACAAGTGCTTGTATGACTCCTCGCATGGAAATAACGACGCGGGGTTTATACTGAACACTGACACGGGACAGGCGGTATACAAATGCTTCCATGAATCATGCGGGAAACGACCCTGGGATGAAGCAGCAAGCAAGATCAGCGGTAAGCCGTTATCTGAATACAATATTGACTCTGAGGCTCCTCAATTTAGCTTTGACGATCTGTCTAGACAGATTGAGGAGACCTCGGATTTCAAGGTTCTTGTTAAGGACATCCTTCATTATATAGCCGGTAGCGACATAACCGTGTCCGAAAGAGATTGCCTGCTCCGCGCTATCTCCAAAAAAACAAAGGTCCAAGTATCCTCCCTACGTGAAGATTATGCCAAAATAGTGGAATCGAAAGACAATGCCACGCCTTATGAAATTGCGCTGGCAGTCATTCAAGAGTTCGCCGCCGACAACATATTAATGGATGATTCTTTTATTTGGCTTTGGGATGGGTGTGGCGTTTGGAAAATCATAAATGACAGAATGATAAAAAAGGTGATTCATAGCAATACGATTTCGCAAAAGCTCACAAAGGGTCTGGTCGACTCAGTACTGGATTTGGTGAAAACTGAGATTTACAGGGGTAATCATAACTTTGATTCAGACCACCAAACGATCAACTGCAAAAATGGAGAGTTGTGTTGGGATGGTGATCAGTGGGTATTACAGGAGCACTGCCGAGAACACTATAAAACAACCCTGATACCCATCGATTATGATCCCACCGCTACAGCTCCAAGATTCATCCAGTTTTTGGATGAAATTTTCAGAGACGATGAAGACAAGGATGACAAAAAGCAAGTGATCCTTGAGATCATAGGGTACACTCTGACTACCAACACACAATTTGAAAAATTCCTAATGCTGTTCGGCCCGGGGGCAAACGGTAAGAGCGTTCTAATGTCATTGGTCGCGGCGATTGTAGGGCCAGAAAATGTGGCGGCGGTCCAACCAAGCCAGTTTGCTAATAAATTCCAACGCGCGCACCTGCATAACAAGCTGTTAAACTTGGTGACGGAAATTTCTGAAGGCCATCAGCTTGATGATGCTGAATTGAAAGGGATCGCGTCAGGTGAATTGACGACAGTTGAGCATAAAAACAAGCCGCCCTTTGATATAAGGCCCTTTTGTACCTGCTGGTTTGGCACTAACCATATGCCACATACCAGGGACTTTTCTGATGCTCTTTTTAGACGGTCAGTGATCATTACCTGCAATCGCGTATTTGCCGAGCACGAACAGGACCGACAGCTTACAGAGAAACTCATTGCTGAAAAAAGTGGCATCCTGAATCTTTCCTTGCAGGCCTTGGCCCGTGCTTACCAGCGAGGTTATCTCACCGAACCCCCTTCGATGATAAAGGCAAAAGCACAATGGAGGCTGAATGCTGATCAGGCAGAACAGTTCGTCATAGAATGCTGCGATGTTGGCTCGGATTATAGTGAAATATCTAGTGACCTCTACACTGCCTTCACTGTGTGGGCAAGGGCTTGTGGTCTTCACCGGGTACTGGCAAGAAACAAGTTCTCACAGCGACTATCACGTTTGGGCAATGGAATTGAGTTATTGCCTGGAAGCAATGGCGGACCGCGCAGGGTAAATAACATTCGTCTGAACCACTATTTCATTGACACCTATATAGACGATTTTCACAAAACTAAGATGCTTAAAAGTTATCTCCAGGCAGATAAAATGGAAATGGACAACAACGAACTCAAAAAAATTAGGGGCCACCAATCATCAAGAAAAAGCGCGGACTCTGACAGTCCTGCTTTTTCAATCTAATATGCATCAAGATGCTCTTCATTACTTATTTTAAACCAAATCTACATGTGAGGATAGTATGCAAAATTACCCTATAGAAGTGTGCACGCCGGACAGATCCAATTCCGACGATTCTGAACCCAAGGTCTTGAAAAATCTAAAAGAAGCCCTGAGTACACAGTATTCTGAAGCTGCACTTACAATTGTGGAGCAAACAATTAACGGATCGTTAAAGTCTTCATCGAATCAAGATAATCGCGTGGAGGCCATTTATGCAATGCTTTTAGATCTGGCTCCCAAAGACCCTGCCGAGTCTATGTTGGCTGCCCAGATGATTACGGTTCACTTTCAGGCGGTGGATTTGATGCGGCAGGCGACTTTTTGCAGCTTACCGGAGTCTCGCCAGTTATACCTTAACTTGGCTACAAAATTAATGGGGACATATACCCGACAAATGGATGCCCTTCGAAAGAGCCGTCTAAAAGGGCGGCAAGAAATAAGAGTAGAGCACGTTAATATCAACGGGGGACACAATATTCTTGGGTCCTTGACTAACAATGGGGGATAAGATTGAAAATGGATAATCAAGCAGAACAACCCGAGACCAGATGCGGCGCAAAAACACGCCAGGGAACAACCTGCCAGAACAAACCTGAACCTGGGAAGAAGCGTTGCCGAATTCATGGCGGTGCCCCTGGTTCCGGAGCACCGATCGGAAACAAGAATTCAATTAAACATGGCCATTATAGCAAGGCATCAATTGAGAAGCGCCGGCTTGCAAAGCAAATGCTCATAGAATCATTGGATGTACTTGATAGTCTCAAAGGATAAAATAGAATCGACAATCAAAAAAAAAGGCGATTGCTAAAAAAAAGTGTTTTTAAACACTTAACTTTCAAGTCAAATACTCACAATATGTAATAGATCTTTACATAATACTTCAAATAGAAATGAATGCAGGAGGATACTTATGAAGACACAAGACCGTTTAGAGACAATGTTCGATGACCCTGACCGGATACCAATTGGGCAAGCAGTTCAAAACTTTTTCAGGATCGCCCACGAAGTGCGGGAAACAAAAAAGCGCAAGATCCTGACCAAAAATGGACGCGCTCTTGTGGCCATTTCACCTTTGGTTGAAGTAGCCATGGTTGAGGCCGTAAGAAACACTCAAGCTTTGAATTGCAAGGTTACAGAATGAACTTCCTATCTTCTTTGGAGACCAAGTATGTTGTGAAAGGGCTTCCCTGAAAGACATTGCCAAGCAACAACAAATGTAACGAAAAAAAAGCCCGGGTTGGCATACCGGGGATCTTTCAAAATGGTTCCCGGCTATGCCGCGTCTTGTCAGTGACGCTGACACCTTTTTCTGGGTGCGATCCCAAAATTTGTGTCAGATTTACTTAAAATGCGGAGAAATGGCCCTCCATTATTTTATAGATAGGGCGTGATTCTCCCCTAAAAATACCATCGTACTAAGGAGACAATAATGAGCAATTTCGATTTTGTATCAGCTTTTGATATTGCACCAAAAGATTCCCAAAAAAATCGTGTTAACGATGAAGTACAACGTCTGGAAAGCTTTTTTGAAAAATCCCTCAAAGATGACTGGAGACAATCGTTCATTAATCGGCACGGCGGAGTGGAAGAAGCGCCTGAAAGACGCTACATCGACCGGTTGGTCGGAAGAGATGGGGCGCAACTGATGCGCGAACTGCCAGGTAATGACCATGTCATGCTGTGGTTAAAAGACGGTCAGCCTGTTATTTATACGATGGAGCCATATCACATGTTCATGGAAGACTACGAAGCGTTGGGCAAGTTTTGTCACAAGTACGGGCTCACTTACCGGACCGAATCCCGAGGATGGTATAACCCGGGTGTGAGCACCCTGATTGTCATCAGCCGCAACAAGAAACACGATAGAAAACAAGGAGTAGATTGAAATGGCTAAAACATTCAAATTCTCTGTTAACGCTCGCGACCTCTACGATGCTGCGCGGATCGGAACCCCCTTTAGTACCTGGATCGGTGCACGGCTCAGGAGCCACGGATACGAGCCCAGACAAGACTATCTCGTTGTCGAGGGCGGGCGCTATACAAGAGCCGAGGTCTTGATCACTCTTGAGGCGGCCTACTGCATCGCCGGCAACATGCGGGGAACCGCAAGGCAAAACCGGGCCCATGCATACCTGAGTGATCTTACCAGAAAACCGGGGCAGGGCAAGGTCTCGTTAAGTGCAGCCAAGAGCTTCGAGATGTTTGCTGTATAAAAATCCGAGAAAAATATACTTTAAAAAAAAGGATTAATGACATGCGATGTAAATTGGCCATTATCGATCAAGATGCACTACTCTGTGATGATTTTCTGGAACGTGTGTTTCTTTGTGGAATCAAAAAGCTTCTGATCACGCGTGACTGTAAAATAGTGGCGTCCGTTGTGAAAGGATCTAAGGATAAGGAAGCAGATCAACTGAAAGCAGGCAAAATTGTGGTTATGCCTTATCAAATCGCTCTTAGTATGGCGGGCCCATATCTATCCCTTGCCAGCCGGGTGTACATGGCAACTGAAGGTGAGGTGACACTTGCTCTTGAAACCGAAAGTGACGGTTCTGAGTGGGTGCTTCTGACCCCTTGCACGGAAAAGTTCGATCCTGATGACGAGCATGTGCTCATCTTGGATGGACAAGAAGCAATGCGTATAGGCTATCAGCTGTATTGTTACAATTTCTCCGTCAACCAAAAGGGCTCGGAAAAACGGATGATAGACTTCGATGAGTATCAAAATGAAGAGATTTATAGGATGTGTGCATGAGTAAGATCCTTTTACTCGATTAAACCTGTTTACCTTGGCTCTTATACCTTTTGGCCAAACTTGAATATGAGGAGTATCTTATGATGAAGCAAAATGGTCCTGTGGACCTTCAAAACAGCATCGTCGCCATCAACACCCATAGCTTAATCAACAGCAAGTTTTTGCCCCTGCTGTGGCAACACAGCCCGCGCGCGTTGCTGTTTTGTTCTGAATTCAAGCCAGAAGCGGTGATGGTTAGCATGGTAGAGAAGATCGGCAGTGGCTGGCGCTTTCCTGAGACCACGATACCCATGTTACCGGAGATCTATGTATCAGAGCTGGGGGACTGTTTCACGTCGCCGCTGGTTCGGATGGTGAATCAATCGGACGTGTGCCTGAGTTTTAAATTTGATCAGGTCGATGACAAGCTGCTCATGGCCCGTTATCGCCAGGAGTTTAACCTCGATCCAGACGACGCCATCTTTTTCAATGGCTGGCATGAAGAATGCCAATGGCTCGAGTACCAGCTCTTGATCCGGCATTATTGCAATGACCTGGAAGATGACCAGCACGGGTGCTTATTTAACGTCGAAGATTATCTTGAATACCTCAAGACACCCGAAGACCGTTTGATAGAACTGTGTGGTTGCGGATTTCAACTTTGACGAACGGTTAAGACGTCAATTGGCGATCAATGTGGCATTCAAGGCTGGCTATAGGTGAGAGTGGGTAGATGTATCCGCAACCCTCAACAAACCACAATATCTGATCTTGATCCGAAACAGCTCTGCCTCCCAACTCATCACATCAATTTTATCTTCATAATGGGCAGGCTGCTGGCAGCATCGAAGCTGTCAGCCGAGAGCAAGGTCAATAGTTGGAGACCTTGCTGCACCGGTGTGGCAGCTAACGGGCTATTACCTAACCGAGTGGATCAAGACGTTTTTTTTAGGACGATTACTTAACTTTTCCAAAGAACCCAACCATTACTATTAAGATGCCCGTTGATCATCGTCGTCCCGCAGCGCAGGAAACCTGTACAGCTCATGTAATATCAATTGCGGACAAAGATGATCCACCATGTATCGGTTGTTTATGGTTCAGAGCGAGACACCCGTCCAACCATCGATTGATTTTGAAGTTATCTATTGCGGCGTCTCAATCCTGGCATGAACCAAGGCACATTCGATTTTCGGTATGTTGGAACGACTAACCGGTGGCGCCTTGCAGGGATTTGGTGAGTACTGATCGATGAGTAACAACGAAAACAAAGGGACCAGGTATTTGACTCAGAAACAGTTGGCACAGCGCTGGCATCTGTCTGAAAGCTGTGTTAAAAACTATCGAGCAAAGGGAACCATACCGTTTTTTCAACTGCCAAACTCGGCACGTGTGCTCTATCCGGTCTTGGAAATCGAGCGGATCGAATCAGAGCACACCAAGATGGAGCGAAAGGAGGGAAGCCCAAGACCTGCATATCAAAGGAAAGCCCCTGAGGTATCCTCCACCGATAACCGTGACAAGTGGAGGATATGACTATGAAAAAGAAAAACCATAATCTGATTAAACGAAGCGGCACGTGGTATTTTAAAAAAACAGCTCATGGTGTGCGGATTCGAAAAGCACTTTCAGCCAATGTAACCGAAGCCCGACGTTTGCGCGATCAGTATCTAGACCAACTCGCCATCCACGGGCGCATCTTGGATGAGAACAACTGCCCCGCCGAAGCGCCCAAACTGTTTGGTGAGGTGGCTCGATTGTGGGCCGATATCCAGAAAAAACGACTAAAGAGCTCAACTTTCAAAGACTACCGATCGGCCATGAATTATTACATCCTTGACCATTTTGGCAACCGCCCGATAGTCAACATCACCTTTTTGGAGGTTGAAGCCTTTATTGCTAAGCTGTCGTGTTCCAACAAACGGATCAACAACTTGCTGGTGCCCATGCGCTCGGTATTTAAGATGGCTTTGAAGGCCGGCTACATTGAAAAAGACCCTATGGCCCTGATCAGCAATCTGAAAACCCAAAAGCCCGAAATCCAGCCTTTATCCATGGAAGAGGTGCGCATGGTAATCGATGCCGTCTCGCCCCGTTACAAGGCCTTTTTTATCATCGCTTTTTTTACGGGCATGCGCTTTGGGGAGATGGCTGCGCTCAAGTGGCGCAACGTTGATTTTAAGCTTGGTGTGGTAAAAATTCGTGAAACGCTGGTCGATGGTGAAGAGGGGCGGCCCAAGACCTCCAGCTCGGTCAGGGATATCAAGATGCTGCCACCTGTCGTCGAAGCTTTTCGTGATCAGCGCAAAGCCACCATGGGTAAAAGCGATTATGTGTTTTTGAATTACTACGGGCGCACATTGTTTCACCACTCGGTCAACATCCACACCTGGAAGCCGGCGCTTGCCAAATGTGATCTTCGGCCTCGTCCGCTGTATCAAACCCGTCACACCTTTGCCACCTTGATGCTCGATGCCGGGGAGCAGCCCGGCTGGGTGGCCCGCATGATGGGTCATACGAATCTTAAGATGATCCACGAGCGCTACTATAGCTACATCAAAAATTATCAGCGGGATGATGGGGCGGCATTTATGGCCCACGTGTATCAGTCAACGGCTGGCGTGCAGGGTGATTTGATCTCATCGACAGATGGCTTGAAAGAGGAGGCCGTCGGTGTCAGGTGAGCCAAAATTGGCCCCAATTTGGCCCCATGACGGTGCAGCCCAAAAGCGGCTCTGTAGTAAAGTGTTGTTTTTATAGTAATTTATTGGTTTAAAATTGGTGGAGGCGGCGGGAGTTGAACCCGCGTCCGAAAACATTCCGCACTGGCGTCTACATACATGTCCCGATGATTAATTTCGCGGTTCGAGGCTCCATCGGGCGAGAGGCTGGAACCGCTAGCCTGCTAAAATTTCATCCATACCTTAACAGGCATTGGGTATGAACTGATCCTGCTAGTCGACGCCCTTACCGAATCCGCAGGAGGTGAATCGGCAGGACGGCAGCCGCCTAAGCGGCTACGGCGTAGTTATAATCGTCTGCGATTATGTTTATTTCCCATCGAGTTAACGAGCCGATGAGCACTCGGTATGCAACCAGCACTTCTTTGTCCCCGTCGAAGCCGTTTCGCCCCCAATTGGACTGCTTAGAAAGGTGAGTGCCGAACTTTGTTAAAGAGCAAGTTTCATGGTCATGAAACGTCTATAAGATAATGGAGTCGGATGGGTTTGTCAAACAACATTTGTAGTTATTTGTAATCCTTGCGTATGCGATCCATATCGCGCTGTTCGTCCCGGCGGCGGATGGTGTCACGCTTGTCGTACTTGTGTTTGCCTTTGGCCAGGGCCAGTTCCATTTTGACCTTGCCTGCGCGGAAATAGAGGCGCAAGGGGATCAGTGCGTAGCCGCGTTCGTTGATTTTGCCGGTCAGCTGCATGATTTCGTGTTTGTGCAGGAGCAGTTTGCGCGGACGCAGCGGGTCGTGGTTGTCGTAGTAGGCAAAAGGGTACGGGCTGATGTGCATCTGATGAACCCAAATCTCGCCTTTTCTGATTTTGGCGTGGCAGTCCTTCAGGTTGGATTTGCCTTGGCGCAGGGATTTGACCTCGGTGCCGGTCAAGACCATGCCGGCTTCGTAGCGCTCCTCGATGAAATACTCGTGCCGCGCTTTGCGGTTTTCGGCTATAATTTTGATATGGTCGTCATCTTTTGCCATCGTTAGTGTCCCCCGTGGTTGTGATGGCCGTTGTTCAAGAGGTCGCCGTAGGTGTTTTCGACCAGCCGCTCGATCTTTTCGGTGGTGGTCAGTTTTAATAGCTTGTCCACGAACTTTTTCGTTTGATCGACATTGAGCAGGCGAATGGCATTTTTGATTAACGGGATGGACTGGGGATTGGTGCTCAGCTCCTTGATGCCCAGTCCCAGCAGGATGGGGACATAGATGCCTTCGCCTGCCATTTCGCCACACATGAAAACGGGTATGTTGTTTCGTTCGCCTGCAGTGACCACCATTTTCAACAGGCGCAGCACGGCTGGTGCGGTCGGGCTGTACAGGTAGGCCACCTGGCGGTTGCCGCGATCGATGGCCATCGTGTACTGGATCAGGTCGTTGGTGCCGATGCTGAAAAAATCGATCTCGCGGGCCAGACTGTCAGCCATGATGGCAGCCGAAGGAACCTCGATCATCACGCCGATGGGCAGCTTTTTCTGATGGGGCAGGCCGTCTTTTTTCAAGGAATCGACAGCCTGGGCCAGGAGCCGTTTGGTTTCCTGGATCTCTTCGATCCGGGATATCATGGGCAGCAGTATGCGAACCTGTCCGTAATAGGCTGCCCGGAGTATGGCGCGCAATTGGGTTAGAAACACTTCGGGTTTGTGCAGGCAATAGCGGATGGCCCGTAGTCCCAAAACGGGGTTTTCCTCCGGCTCGGAGGCATAGGCCACGGCTTTGTCGCCGTTAATGTCCAGGGTGCGGATGGTCACCGGTTTGTCCGGCATGACATCGACCACATCTTTGTAATGCTCGAACAATTCCTCTTCGCTGGGGAAGTTTTTGCGTGCCATGTATTGGAACTCGGTCCGATACAGGCCGATGCCGTCGCCGCCTCTGTCGATGACCGCCACCACTTCCTCGGGCAGTTCGATATTGCCCATGACGGCCATGTGCAGGCCGTCTTTGGTCTTGGCCGGAAGGTGTCCGCTGCGGGCATACCTGGCCCGGCGCTCTTCGTAGGCGCTTTTGCGCGTTTCGGCGGAGGCCAGGGTTTCTTCGCTGGGATTGATCACCACGCACCCCGAGATGCCGTCCACAACGATGATATCGTCGTTGCGAATGGTGCTGGTGGCTTTTTCGAGACCCAGTACCGCCGGTATTTCAAGGCTGCGGGCGATGATGCTGGTGTGCGATGCCCGGCCTCCGCGGTCGGTCACGAACCCCATGATGCGCTCGAGCTGAATCTGGCTGGTTTCGGCGGGCGAGAGATCGCGCGCCACCAGGATCACGCGTTTGTCGATGGTGCCGATGCGGACCTCCTCGGCGCCAATCAGGTGTTTCATGATGCGGTCGGATACGTTGACCACATCTTCAGCGCGGTCTTTGAGATAGCTGTCGTCCATGTTGTCGAAAAGCGGCTTGATGGCCATGACCACTTTTCGCAGGGCCCACTCGGCGTTGATCTGCTCGTATTCGATGGTTTCGATGGTCCGTCCGTAGAGCATCTTGTCCTTGAGCAGCAGGGTGTGCGTCTCCAGGATCTGGGCGTTTTCGCGCAGCGCTTCGGGCGTTTCGAGAATGATTTTGTGCAGTTCGTCGATGGCTTTTTTGACGGCGGCCTTGAAGCGATTTTTTTCGGCGGCCAGCTTGTTTTTGCCGATGGCATACTTGGGCACCACATCGACGCCTTCCTTGTCGACAAGGTAGGCTTTGCCAATGCAAATACCGGGGGATCCGCCGATCCCGCGCAAGATGATTTCCTGGTTTCCTCTGTCCGGCATAATGGAACTATTCTCCAAAGCCGCTGGCAAACAGCTCAACGATTCGATTGAGTGTATCCAGATCTTCCGGCTTTTCGATCTCCACCCTCACGCGATCGCCCTTGGCGGCCGCCAGCGTCAGGATATCAATGATTTGTTTGGCGTCGGCACGCTCCGCCCCTTTTTGCAACCATACCCCATTATCGGCCGCTTGCGCTGTTTTTGCAAGCTTGGCCGCCGATCGGGCATGCAGCCCCAATTCATTGACAATTATCAGATCCCGGTAGAGTGATTCATCTTTGGAAGTCATCAGAAGTCATGCCTGGATAGATGGATGCGGCGTATATGCTGGCAATAAAGCGACATTGTTTAGCATTTGCGCTATGGGGTGTCAACCGGGTTGATTGACAATTTCCTTGCCGGCCGGTAGGTATGGACAGCGCTTTTCAACCAACGGCTGCCCTTGCGGCCGGTGTACAGGCGCACCGCTCGCAGCGACGTTACTTCTCACAGGATAAGGAGTTTTATGGAACGGCAATATCTGATCGATGATTTCAAGTTGAGTGAATCCTGGCGCCTGTTTCGAATTTTGGGTGAATTCGTGGAAGGTATTGAAAATTTGCACGATCTGGGGCCCGCCGTGACCATTTTCGGATCGGCGCGGATCCTGCCCGAAAATACGGTCTATCAAAAGGCGGAGCAACTGGCCGGTCTGTTTGTCAAAAACGGTTTTTCTGTGATCACGGGCGGCGGCGGCGGCGTTATGGAAGCAGCTAACAAAGGCGCGTCCGACGCGGGCGGTTCGTCGGTCGGCCTGAATATCAAGTTGCCTTTCGAACAGGTGCCCAATCCCTATGCCAATCTCAAGGTTGAATTTAAGTATTTCTTCATTCGCAAAGTGATGTTCCTCAAGTATGCATCGGCGTATATTGCCTTACCGGGTGGGTTTGGCACGATGGATGAGGTGTTCGAGGTGATGACCTTGATCCAGACCAAACGCGTCAAGCCGTTTCCGATCATTCTGGTTGGCAAGGAATACTGGTCCGGTTTGATGGATTGGATTCGGGTTCATTTGCGCGATCCGGCCATGATTTCACCTAAAGATATGGATATTGTTAATATCATTGACGATCCCCAAGAGGTGGTGGATCTGGTCAAGCGGTTTGTGATTTTGTAGCGGCGCAAGGCCATCTCGGCAGGGGCAAGTGGAGGATGTGATTTTTGACGGTGCAGCAGCCTACATATGAGGCGCTGGGGCGGGAGCTCGAAGCGCTGCGGCAACAATCTGAGCGTCTGCGCGCGGTGGAAAAGGCCGTTCAGCGTCAGAACGCCTATTTGACGGCACTGCACGAAACCGCCCTGGACCTGATCGGAAAACTCGATACCCAGGAGTTGCTGCATACGATACTTGAACGGGCCATGAGCCTGACCGGCACCGGCCACGGGTACATCTATTTGGCGACTTCCGCTGACAGCTGCATGGAAATGCAGGTCGGCATGGGGTTTTTCGCCGGGCAGGTCGGCCGCCGCGTGACCTGCGGCCAAGGACTGGGCGGCCAGGTTTGGCAGCATGGTCGACCGGTGGTGGTCGATGATTACCAGCGCTGGGACGAGCGGCTGCCGGATCCCGCTTTGGACCGTCTGCATTGCGCGGTCGGCATTCCGCTTATTGCCGAGCAGCAGCGTGTGCGCGGCGTCATCGGATTGGGGCACGTGGATCCGGAGCGCCGTTTTGACGATGAAGATGTTCGGCTTCTGGAGCGTTTTGCGGCTCTGGCCACACTGGCTCTTGAAAAAGGGGCGTTGTACAAGGCCGCGCGCCACGAATTGCGTGAACGCCACAAGGCCGAAGCGCGCATCCGCGAAAGCGAGCAGCGCTATCGCATCTTTCTGGAATCTTCGCCCGATCCCATTGTGGTTTACAACATGCAAGGCGTGGCCACTTACGTCAATCCGGCTTTCGAACAAACTTTCGGCATGGCGCGCAGCGAGATCCTGGGGCAGCCCATCGATTTTGTGCCACCCGAGGCGTGGCCCGAAACCCGTGCGGCCATCGGGGCCATGCTTTCAGGGCAGAAAATCAGCCTGTTCGAGACCCAGCGCCTGACGCGCGACGGGCGCAAGCTGGATGTTCAACTCAGTTCCTGCCTGTACACGGACGCGGCCGGCAAGGTAATCGGCAATATTGTCACCTTGCGTGACATTTCCGACCGCAAGCGCGCCGAACGGGCATTGCGCAACTACCAGGATCAGCTCGAAGAGTTGGTGCAGGAGCGGACCATCGAGCTGAATGCGGCCAATCAGCAGTTGGGGCGCGAAGTAGAGGATCGCAAACGCGCGGAAAAAGCTTTGCGGCGCCGCGAAGTGGATCTGCAGGCCCAGTCGCAGCACCTGGAGGAGGTCAACACCGCTCTGCGCGTATTGTTGCAGCAGCGGCTCGATGACCGCGACGAGCTGCGCAAGAATGTTCTCAAAAATGTCAAAGAGCTGGTCCTGCCCTACCTCGAACAGATGCGCAAGATGCATTTGAGCACGCGCCAGCAAACACTGCTGCTGATCCTGTCCACCAATCTGGATAACATCGTATCTCCGTTTATCAACCGTCTGTCGACCCGTATCGCCAGTCTGACGCCCACCGAGATCCGCATCGCCAGCCTGGTGAAAGAGGGCAAGACCAATAAAGAGATTGCCGAATTGATGCTTATCGCCAGGAATACCGTCCTGTTTCACCGCCACAACATCCGCAGGAAATTGAAGCTGACCGGCACGGCCGGCAATCTGCGATCCTATTTGCTGTCCTTGGAAGAGTAGTGGGAATAACCCGCTAATCCGCCACTGTTTTATAAACTTGACAAGCGGCGCCAGGGTGCCGTTTAATCAATTACGGGTGCAAAGATCCGGCGCGGTTCACAACTATTCCACGGCAGATGCTTTCTACGATGAATACTTTGCTTGTTTCCGATGTTACGCTCACTTTTGGCGGCCTGCATGCGCTGTCCGGCATCAGTCTGGCGATCAAGCCGGGATTGATCACCTCTATTATCGGTCCCAACGGTGCCGGCAAAACCAGTTTGCTCAACTGCATTTCGGGATTTTACCATCCCACGCAGGGCACCATCCTTTTCGGAGAACGGTCGCTTACGCATGCACCGCCGCATCGGGTCTCCAGTATGGGCATTGCCCGCGCGTTTCAGAATATTGAACTGTTCGGCGGCTTGACGGTTCTGGATAATTTGATGCTCGCGCGGCACCGCAACTTGCGTTACGGTTTTTTGCATGCGCTGATCTACCAGGGCAAGGCGTCGCGTTCGGAGGCCGAAAACCGGGCCTTTGTAGAAGATATCATCGATTTCATGGAACTGGAGCCCCACCGCAAGCAAACTGTGGGTAGTTTGAGCTATGGCGTACAAAAACGCGTGGAAGTCGCGCGCGCCCTGACCATGGCGCCGGAATTGCTCCTGCTCGACGAGCCCATGGCGGGCATGAATATCGAGGAAAAGGAAGACATGGTCCGCTTTGTGATCGATATCCAGAAGGAGCGCCATATCACCGTCGTGCTGGTTGAGCACGATTTAGGCGTGGTCATGGACATCTCCGATGAAATCTATGTGCTCGATTTCGGGGAATTGATCGGGTCCGGACGCCCGGATGAAGTGGCCCGCGATCCAAAGGTGGTGGAAGCCTATATCGGGGAGAGTTAATCTTTGAATGATTGTTAGAATGCGGAAAGTTGAAAGATAAAAGTAAAGGTATTCTGTCGATATTGACCGTGACGTCTTCAAAGATAGGTGTTTTAGCTTGGATGTCGCAGACCTGAAGACTACTTCAAAGAAGATAATGATATGACCGAGCGCGAATTTTTGCTGGACTATACCATTCCCCAACTGCTGCGCTGGCGGGTCGACAAGACAGGCGACCGGGTGGCGTTGCGTGAAAAAGAGTTCGGCGTCTGGCACAGTATCACCTGGAATCAGTATTACGCGCAGGTGCGCAAGGCGGCGCTGGGCTTGGAGCGCTTAGGACTGCAACGCGGCCAGACCATTGCCCTGGTTACCGATAATATTCCCGAAATGCTTATCGTGGCCATCGGCGCGCAGTCATTGGGCGCCATTTCGGCCGGGATCTACCAGAGCAGTCTGCCGCACGAGATTGCCGATATCCTGAACTACATCGAAGCGTCGTTTGTCTTCTGCGACGATCAAGAGCAGGTGGATAAATTGGTGGACATCCGCGCCAAAGTTCCCCGGGTGCAAAAGGTCATCTATGAAGACCCGCGCGGCATGCGCGGTTATCGGTCGGATGCCTGGTTCGTTCCCATCGACGATATTTACCGTCAGGGAGAGGCCGCCCATGCCGAACAGCCGGACCGTTTCAACGATCTGATCGCCAAGGGCCAGCCCGACGATGTCTGCCACCTGTGTCTGACATCCGGTACGACCGGTCTGCCCAAGGGCGCTATGATGACCCACCGCAACTACATCAACATGGGACTGCGCATCACCGAAGTGGATCCGTTGGAAGAGACGGATGAATATGTCTCTTTCCTGCCATTTGCCTGGATCGGTGAGCAGATGAACTCTTTCGGCGTCGCCCTGGCGACCGGCATTGCCATCAACTTTCCCGAATCGGTGGAGACCATCATGTCCGATCTCAAGGAGATCGGACCGCACTTCATGTTCGGCGCGCCACGCATTTACGAGACGATCCGGTCGCAGATCTGGCTGAAGATCGACGAATCCTACTGGTTAAACCGCAAATGCTACCAGTATTTCATGCACATCGGTCAAAAGGCGGCCACCTATCGCATGGCCGGGCGCAAGATGCCGGTGGGGCTGGCCATGTTGGCCTGGCTGGGGACGACGATGGTGTTCAGCCCCCTGATCAACCAGTTGGGGTTGCTGCGTTTGCGGCGGGCCTACACGGGCGGCGCAGCATTGGGGCCGGAGCTGTTTACTTTCTATCAAGCCATTGGGGTCAATCTAAAGCAGATCTACGGGCAGACGGAAATTACCGGCATTGCCTACATGCACCGGGATGGCGACGTGCGCTCCGATACGGTCGGCAAACCGCTGCCGGGCACCGATTGCCGCATTTCGGAAGAAGGAGAAATTCTTTCGCGTTCCGCTTCGGTTTGCGCCGGCTATTTCAAGCTGCCCGAAAAAACCGCGGAACTGCTGCAGGATGGCTGGCTGCATTCGGGCGATGCCGGATTCATCGACGAAAACGGCCACCTGGTGGTGATCGACCGCGTCTCGGATGTCATGCACAATCGCGAGGGGCTGATATTCAGTCCTATGTTCCTGGAGAACAAGCTCAAATTCAGCCCTTACATCAAGGAGGCCGTGGTCTTCGGCAACCAGAAGGACTATGTGGCGGCGCTGGTCAACATCGACCCGGTGATCGTGGGCAAATGGGCCGAAGACCGACGCATCTCATTTACCACGTTCATGGATCTGTCCCAGAAAGCGGAAATCGCCGAGCTGATCCAGCGGGAGATCCGGAGCATCAATGCTTCGGTGGAAAAAGAGCACTTCAAGATCCGGCGTTTCGCCATCTTGTACAAGCTGCTGGATGTGGATGACGGCGAGTTGACCAAGACCGGCAAAATCCGCCGCGAATTTGTGCAGGACCGATATCGGTCGCTCTACGACGCCTTGTACGACAGCAGCGTCCAAAGCAAAAAAGTAGAGGCGACCTACCAGTATCAGGATGGGCAGACGACGACGGTGGAGATGGAGATGGCGTTTTATACGCTAGAATAGGAATACCATGAGCTATTTTTTACAACTCGTCCTAAGCGGTATCGTCGTGGGCTCGATTTATGCTCTGTCGGGGTTGGGGTTCGTTCTGATTTACAAATCGAGCCGGGTGCTCAATATCGCACATGGTCAGATCATCGCCGCGGGGGCGTTCATCACCTATACTCTGACGGTGTGGGGTGGTCTGCCCCTGTACCTCTCTTTTTTTCTCAGCATGGGGGTCACCTTCTTTCTGGCCATGAGCGTGGAACGCATTTTCCTGCGCCGCCTGATCGGCGAGCCGATCATTTCGGTGATCATGGTCACTATCGGCCTGATGTCCATTCTGGACGGGATCATCTATCTAACGCCTTTTGGCGGGTCCAATTTCTCTTTTCCGGAGTTTTTCCCCAAAACGCCGATCAATCTGGGGCCCGTATCGATCTCATGGACCCAGCTGGTGGGGGTCATTATTACGTTTATACTCATTGGTCTTTTTTCCTGGTTTTTTAAAAAGTCGACGATCGGTATTTCCATGCGGGCGGTTTCCGATGACCAGCTTGCCTCCATGTCCGTGGGCATTTCGGTGCCCAGGGTGTTCGGGTTGGCTTGGGCCCTGGCCGGCATGAGCGCGGCGGCAGCCGGGGGCATCATCGGTAACATTACCGGTTTGAATTTCGAGACCTTGCATGCGTTCGGCATCATCGTCTTTCCGGTCGTCATCCTGGGGGGGCTGGATTCGATTGTGGGCGCGGTCGTGGCTGGCATCATCATGGGTGTGATTCAGCAATTCGCCTCGGGCTACCTGGATGGCAAATGGGGGCTCAACGGCACGGCCGATGTGCTGCCTTACATCATTTTGCTGATCATCTTGTTGTTCAAGCCGCATGGGCTGTTCGGGACGCATGAGATCGAAAGGGTTTAAAAAGAAGAAAGTGGAAAAAAAGGACGGTCAAGGTATTCCGTCGATTCGTGGTAAACTTCGAAAATTGGAAACTATATGTCGGCCAATCGTTGGTTAGCTACCGGGAATTTCTTCAGCTCTTATCGAGAAGAGCAGCGCATCTTCGCGACCCATTTTGATCGTGCCGTGTTCGCTGTCTTTATCCTGGCATTGTTGGTTTGGCCCATGTGCTTTGAGGTCAGCAATAAGTATATGCTGGTGATCGATAACATCATGATCGCCATGGTGGCCATCATTGGCCTGAACCTGGTGACCGGCTTTGCGGGGCTTATATCCATCGGGCATGCCGCTTTCGTTGGGGTGGGGGCTTACACGCTGGCCTTTATCGCCCGCCAAATGGGCGATTCGCATATACTTATCACTCACTTCTGGCCGGGTATGTTGCTGCTGTGCGGGTTGGTCGGCGCACTCTTCGGCGGCTTCGTGGGTTTGCCGGCCTTGCGTCTCAAACACCTCTACCTGGCCATTGCCACGCTGTCTTTCCAAATGATCTTTCAGTGGACGATCAATTTTCTGCCCATCTTCAATCAAGGCCAGACGATCTCTATTGGCCGGGTGCAATGGTTCGGCGGTGAAGTGGCGCGCTCCGATCATTATCTCTTCTGGTACTATGTGATTTTGATTGTCGTGATCATGTGCGGTCTGGCGGTGCGCAATTTGCTGCGCACGCGATACGGGCGCAGCCTGGTGGCGGTGCGTGACAATGACCGCGCCGCCGACGCTATGGGGATTCATCCCGGTATGACAAAGGTTTTCGCGTTTGCCTTGGCCGGCTTCTTCGCCGGCGTGGCCGGCGGCTTGCACGCTTATCTGTATCGCGGGGCCGGCATCGAATCGTTTACCTTGCACCAATCCATCAGTTATCTGGCCATGGCCATCGTGGGCGGCCTGGGTACGCTGACCGGGTCATTCTGGGGGCCGGCGGCCATTCGTTTGCTGGACTTGCAGGTTGAAAATCTGGTGGAGTGGTCGGCGCGGTTTATGCCGGCCAACATGAACCTGGCGACGGCCCTTAAGCCATTGACTTTCGGCTTGGTCATCGTTTTGTTTTTGATGTTCGAACCGCGCGGCATCGCCAACTGGTGGCGCATCGGCCGCACGTATGTGAAGCTTTGGCCCTTCCGGTACTAGCTGCTATCGGAAGGGCATTCCCAACCCAACAAGCACGCTTGACGAGGGCGGGCGCACCAGGCGCCCAAAAAAGGAGGGAAAAATGAGAAGCCGACAATTTTGGATGGTTCCCATCACGGTTGCCTTGTTGACGGTCATGTTCGCTGTGGCGCCGTCTCAGGCCGAAGTTTACAAGATGGCGTTGTCCTTGGCGATTACCGGGCCGACATCCGATGCGGGCAATCCTTACGCCAAAGGCGTGGAAGATTATATCCGCTATGTTAACGATACCAAACTGCTGGGCGAGGACACCGTGCAATGCCCGATTCGCGACGACCAGTATCAGACCGATATCACCAAACGCAACTTTGAAGAGTTTCTGGACGATGGCATCGTGTTCTACCTGAATTACTCCACTGGCAGCACCCAGGCCTTGAAGCGCGATTTTGATGAAGAGAAGATACCGGTCATTCCTGCTTCGATGGATGCCGGCAACCTGGTTGACTCCACCTACATTTTTCTGCCGATTGCCTCCTATTCGAGTCAATGCATTGCATTGGCCGAATACATTACCAAAAATCACAAAAACGGCACACCGCAAGTGGCCATGTTCATCCATCCGTCGGCATTCGGGCGCGGCCCGGTCGATGATGTCCGCAAGGCCGTCAAGGCTGGTCTCAAGATGGATATCGTGGAAGTGGTCGAGCACGGCAAGGATCTGGACAATACCGCCATGCTGCAGCGGTTGATGAGCAAAAAGGTACGCTACGTGATTTGCCAGACGGTGCAGTCGCCGGTGGCCACCCTGATCAAGGATGCGCAACGCTTGGGGCTGACCGCCAAAACGTTTGGCGAAGACGGCAAACTGACCTTCGTAGGGGCCCACTACACTGGCGGCAACGATCTGATCGAACTGGCCGGTTCGGCTGCCGAAGGGTATTTCTGGACAACTTCGTACGCGCTGACATCGGAGCCGGGCAAGGGCACCGATTTTCAGATGATGCTGGCCAAAAAGTACAATCGCGATGAGAAAACCGCCAATTCGCACAACTACACCAACGGCATGATGGTGGCGCAGACCGCCGTTGAAACCATGCGGCGCGTGAAGCAAAAAGGGGGCAAGGTGACTCGGGAGGCATTGTTCAAGGAGTTGAATGCCATGAACGGCGACAATGCTTACTCTCCGGGCAACACGGTCGCGCCGGTAACCTATTCACCGTCCGATCGCGCCGGAGTGGACAGCGTACAGATCTATTCGGTTCAAAAGGGGGTTTTCAGAGCCGTCGGTGAACCGTTTGCACCGGAGTATGTCGAAAAAATCAAAAAGTAGTCGCTTTATTCCTGTAATGATCGGAAAGGACCCATGGCGGAGCCCATCAAAAAAGATCTGTTGCTGGAAGTCAACAACATCGAGGTGGTATACAACAATATCATCCAGGTGCTGCGAGGGGTCAGTATGACCGTCGCCAAAGGGGATATCGTGGCCCTGCTGGGCACCAACGGCGCCGGCAAAACCACCTCCTTGCGGGCGATCAGCGGATTGCTCAAACCGGAAAATGGGTTCATCCGCAGCGGGTTCATTAAATTCAACGGATACGACATCACCAACGTGCTGGGCACCCAGGTGGTGCTGCTGGGTGCCGTGATGGTGCCTGAAGGACGCCGGATCTTCAAACATCTGACGGTAGATGAAAACATCCGCGTCGGGTCGGTGACCCGCAATGACGGCGCGGCCAACATCCGCAGGGATCATGATAGCATGTATGCGCATTTCCCGCGGCTGTCGAAGATCACCAACCGCCTGGCCGGATACTGTTCGGGCGGAGAACAGCAGATGGTGGCCATCGCCCGCGCCCTGATGGCGGCCCCGATTATGCTGATGCTGGATGAACCCTCATTGGGCCTGGCACCGCTGCTGGTCAAGGAGATCTTCGATAACGTTCGGAAAATCAACGAAGAGCTGCAAACGACCATTCTGGTGGTCGAGCAAAACGCCAAAACCGCCCTGGCCATTTCCGATTACGCCTATATCATGGAATCCGGTAAAGTCGTTCTGGAAGGACCTTCGCAATCGCTTCAGGACAATCCGGATGTCAAAGAATTTTACATGGGGGTCACGCAGGGCGGCGGGCGTAAATCATTTAAAGAAGTAAAATCGTACAAGCGGCGCAAGCGGTGGATGTGATATTTTTTAAGTGTTAAGTGATAAGTGTAAAGTGTAAAGAAAAACACGCGTAATATTTGTTGGAAATATTCACAAAGATATGTTGTGGCAGTACAATCGGCAGGATACCTTTCTTTACACTTAAAACTTTACACTTTACACTCATTAGTAGAACAACGTTCAGGAGCTCGGTAATGAAAATTCTGGTGGGTTACAATGCCTCGTCATCGGCGCAGCGCGCATTGTCGCTGGCGTGTGAAATGGCCAAGAACAAGGCGAATGCTTTTGTATACGTGGTCACCTCCATGGAGGGCGGTAGCAACGAGACGATAGAGGACATTCGCAAAGTTGAAGAAAAGTTGCAGGAAGGCAAGGATTTCCTGCTCAAGGAACATGTGGCCTGTGAAGCCGTGCAGCTGGCGCGCGGTCTTTCTCCCGGAGAAGATTTGGTGAAATTTGCCCAGGAAAATGGTGTTGAACATATTTTTCTGGGAATTCAGAAAAAGTCGCGTACACAAAAGCTTCTGCTTGGGTCCACTGCGCAGTTCATCATTCTAAAAGGACCGTGCCCGGTGACGACCACCAAGTAGCAAGGAGATACCATCGATGCATTTATACGATCTGACCGTTTACGATATCATTGCACGCAATGCCCACCTTTATCCTGATAAAGTGGCTTGGCTGGGTGTCGAAGAAAAACGCCAAATGACGTTCGGCGCCTACAAGGAGGCAGTGGATCGTATGGCGGCCGGATTGGCGGCCGCCGGTTTCATAACGGGCGATCGCATCGGGGTGATCGCCAAGAACTGCCTGGCCTATGTTGTTTTGTACGGCGCGGCCGCGGCCCTGGGTGGGATTATGGTGCCGATCAACTGGCGTCTGTCCGCCGATGAAATGGCTTACAATCTCAACGACGGCCAATGCCGTTTTGTATTTGCCGATCACGAAGACCCGGATGCGACTGCTGCCGCGCAGGCCAAAATGCCGGCCGAAACGGTATTTTACAACCTGGAACCTGGGGCGGGCCGTTGGGCCGACCTGCCCGAAGCCGCCCTGCCGCCCGGTGGACTGCCGCAAGTGGCCGCCGATGATGGCTGGGTCATTATCCATACGGCTGCGGTCACCGGTCGTCCGCGCGGGGCGCTGCTCAGTCATCGTAATATGCTCTGCGCGCATGTCCAGGTAATGCATCCGATCGGGTTGAACAGCGCCGATGTCCATCTGAGCCCGTTGCCGTTTTTCCATATTGCCGGCCTGTGCATGACTTTCTGCAGCTTTCACGCGGGGGCCATGAACGTGGTGATGCGCAAGTTCGATCCGGCTATGGCGGCGCAGGTGATTGCGGACCACAAGGCCAGTGTGCTGTTCGCCTTTGCGCCGATGATGCAGATGCTCCTGGCCCACGTGGACCAGAGCGGTACCGACATCCGTTCGTTGCGGGCGGTGCTGGGTATCGATACGCCTGAGGTGATCGATCGTTACGAAAAGATCACGGGCGGCGCATTCTATTCGATGTTCGGCCAGACCGAAACCGCGATGGTTGCCACCATGAGCCCGTACCGCGAGCGGCCCGGTTCGGCTGGCCGGCCGATTCCGCTGGTCGACATTCAGCTGGTCGACGAGGAGGATCGTCCTGTGCCGGCCGGACAAGCCGGCGAGATTGTCATTCGCGGGCCCATGGTATTCAAGGGCTACTGGCGCCTGGATGCTGAAAACGCGCATACCTTCCGCAAGGGCTGGCATCACACGGGCGACATGGGGCGCTTCGATGCGGACGGCTATCTGTGGTATGTGGCCCGCAAGGCTGAAAAGGAGTTGATCAAACCGGGCGGCGAAAATGTCTATCCGGCCGAGGTGGAGACCGTTATCCTGGAACACCCGGCAGTTGCGGCGGTGGTCGTTTTCGGCGTGCCGGACCCCAAGTGGACCGAAGGGATTAAAGCCGTCTGCCGCCTCAAAGCGGGATTCACGCTGACGGCGCGCGAATTGATCGAATTTGTGGGTGCCCGCATCGCGCGCTACAAAAAACCGCAATATGTCGCGTTTGCAGAAGACCTGCCGATGGCGGCCGATGGGTCGGTGGACCGCGCCAAGGTCAAAGCCCTGTTCGGCGGACGGCAGAAAGTGTCATAGGCGAGAGCCGCGTTCGCCTGGCACTGCATGGCAGGCCCGGCCCGTACACCAGAAAAACCAGGGCAATGGCGCAGGCCGTCAGAGTGGATTGCACCAGCACTGTCCGGCGGTGGCGCGGGGTGAGATCGTGTGTCAACGATACAAAAATCGGCAAAATGCCGATAGCGCCCAGGCAACAAACAGGGGAACAAAGCAGAGCCAGAATTCTTCCATTCCGCATACTCTTTCTTCGTTACGCCGGTGGTGTCATAAAAAAGAAATCGGAGGTATTCCGATACGCCGCCGCAACGATTCCAGCAGCCCGACCGTGCCGGTCATCATGTTGTCCCCCCAAGGCGACCCCCAGTGAACCGGAAGGCGCGTGCCGGCCATCAGGCGGCGTTTGGGTCCGGTGACAATGATCGCCCTGACGTTGGTATAGCCAACGGCTTGCCGAAGATAAGCGCCGTGGCCGCCTTCTGCCAGAACCTGATCATGACGGAGGCGGCCGTCGGCCAACGCGACAATCAGGGTTTCAAGACGTTCCAGGGTGATATCGCGGGTGTGGTATTCGACGAACCCGGCGACCTGGTCGCCCGTCAGGGCGGCGATCACCGTGTGCGAGGTGGCCACATCCAGGATGATCACGGGCGATAAGTCCCGGGCTTGCAGATCCTGGGCGGCGCCGGCCATGGCGGCCATGCCGCTGTCCATGACGTATATGTCGCGGGCATTCAGACGGACGGCGTCGGCCGCAATGCTGCGCAGCCGGTTGAAGGCTGCGGGAACTGCATCCCGGTGAAACAGGAGCTGGTGGGGTGTCGGGTCACGGTTGAGCATCTCTTCAAAGAGACGGTGGCGGAAGTCCAGGTGGGACACGCCTTGCGGCGCCACGCCGTGGTCCTGGGCGCAGATGGCCACGGCATCGAAAGCCATGGGCCAGCCGATCCCTTCGACGATGCGGCTGATACGTTCGGGTTGGATGTCGCCCAGGCGAACGGTGGTGTAGCGGCTGTCGGCCGACAAGCGCGCGATGTGCTGATCGTCGGCTATGGCGATGCCCCAATCGCGCACGCGTTGCGGGTCATGGTGCAATGTGGCGGCCGCAGTGGGCGACATGATCACTTCGGCCGTCCGGGCCCTTTCCTGCAAGGCTTCGGTGACCGGTCCACCGCCCATTTCGCCACCGACCACCAGCAGCGCACCGGTTGTGCGGCCGATCTGTTCGGCCAGATGGCGCACCGGCGCGGGCACCACGGCTTTGAAGTGTTCGCCGCCCTGGCTGTCGTAGCACAACAGGTCCAGGGTTCCGGCCCCGATATCGATCATCAACAAACGGCTCATGCAATCGTTCCTTTCGAAGCAAAGGCGCTGGTATTTGGCAGGCGCGGCCCACGCGGCTCACCGGGACGGTGCGCACCCGAAAGTTTGAGTACCGCTTTACACTTAACACTTTTCTGTTGGGTTGCAATGCCAACCGGCTTGCTGATAAAGTTAAATCGAACAGTCAAGGAGAGACGCTATGCGATGGCGATGTTTGATTTGCGGGTATATCCATGATGGCGACCAGCCGCCCTACCGCTGTCCGATATGCGGGGCGCCAGCCAGAATGTTCGAACGCATCGGCCAAGGCCCGCCCACGGAGTCCTCATGAAAATATACACTCAGACCGGCGATCGGGGTAAAACCAGCCTGCTCAGTGGCGAACGCGTGCCCAAAACGCATGTGCGCATCAACGCTTACGGCGATGTGGATGAGCTCAATGCTGTTATCGGCGCCCTGATCGCGGCGATGGTGCCGGACTCGGACGCTGTTGCGCCTCTGAAGCAGATCCAGTCCGACCTGTTTCAGGTGGGCGCATGGCTGGCGGCCACACCGGGTTCCGAACCGCGCGGGCGTTTGATGCCAGTGACACAGGCGCACAGTGCGCGACTCGAGGCGCTGATCGACAAGATGCAGGCCGAATTGCCCGATTTAACCGCCTTTATTCTGCCGGGCGGGTGCCTTCCGGCGGCCTGGGCGCATGTTGCCCGCACGGTGTGCCGGCGCGCCGAGCGCAGTGTTATCGACCTGGCCGAAGATGCAGGCGAACAGACCGGAGAGACGCAGGCGCTTGGACCGGCGATCGCATTTATGAACCGCTTGTCCGATTACTTTTTCGTTTTGGCGCGCTGGCTCAATCACAAAGCGGGCGTCGCCGATGCGATCTGGCGCGGGTAGTCCGGCCATGGGCAGTGCAACGCTTTACGATGCGCAGGTGATCGGCCGGCGGTGGCTGAACGCGCGGACTTTTGAATTGCGCATCAACCGGCCGGCCGGATTTGCATTCCTGCCTGGCCAGAAAATCGGGTTCGTATACCAGGACCTGGTGCGGGAGTATACCTTGCTGGGACCGGTCGATAGCGCCGATTTGACCTTTTGTGTGCGCCACGTGCCCCAGGGTCGCGTGACGCCGCACCTGGCGACAGCGCCGCCCGGTACATCCATTCAGGTGACGGAGGCGTCGGGGTTTTTTACCTTCAAACCTTCCCCACGTCCCGCTGTCCTTGTCGCCACGGGAACGGGCATTGCGCCCTACGTGGCTTTCGTGCGCTCCGGCCTGAGGGGGTTTGATCTGCTGCACGGCGTGCGCACCGTCGCCGAGCTTTATTACCGGTCGGAACTGGCAGCCGCTGCAAGCCGCTATATCCCGTGTCTGACAGGGGGGACCCTTTCCGGCGCGCCGCCCCATGCGTTTGACGGCCGTGTCACAGCCTGGCTGGCCAATGGGTTGGCAAACGGCGTGTATGATTTTTATCTGTGCGGCCGCGCGGACATGATCCGGGACGCAATGCGCCTGATCGACGAACGGTTCACAGGCTCGCATGTGTTTACCGAAACGTTTTATGACGGCGCCTTATAAACGCGATCACCCGAAAGGCAACGATGATAGGCCGGTTGATTTGCATCATTTTACTGATGACCGCCTTCGGCGCGCAAGCGGCCGACAAGCAGACGGTGCTGGTCCTGCACGCGTACCACCAGGGTTGGGAGTGGACCGATACGATCACTGAAGGCATCCAGTCGGTCATGAAGCCATTTGCGCACGATATCGATGTCGCGTATGCATACCTCGATGTCCAACGCTTCGGCAGCGAAGCGGGGTACCAGACCTTGGCCGACTTCTACCAGGTCACCTTCCATACCCTCCGCCCATCGGTAATCATCGTGTCGGACGATCCGGCCCTGCAATTTATGCGGCGTCACCGCGAGCGCCTGGCGCCCGGCGTTCCGGTTGTTTTTTGTGGCCGTAATCATGCGGGTAGTGCTTTGCCGCCCATTGAAGATCCGGCCCTCACCGGGGTGGTCGAACAGATCGATCATAGGGCGACCCTCAATTTGATGCTGACATTGCACCCGGATTGCCGGCGGATTGTCGTCATCCTTGGCGACACCGCTCTTGACAGGGCTTTTGCATCCGGTATGGATAACCAACTGGACGTGCTGGGGCCGCCTGTCGCTGCCGAAGTGTGGCGCGATGTCAGCCTGACCGACTTTCCGGCCAAACTGGTGTCGTTGGGCGGCACCGATCTGATTTATCTGCTGGGCTTTGATCACGACAGCAGCGTTGATGCGGCTTCAGCGGCTGACCGGGCCCACGTGATCGCCCGTTGGTCCCCGGCAGCGGTTTACAGTCCCTTGGCGTTTTATCTGGATAAAGGAATTGTGGGCGGTATGATCACGTCCGGTTTTCGGCAAGGCGAGCAAGCCGCCCAAATGGCCCTGCGCCTGCTATCGGGCGATGCGATAAACGATGTGACGGTCGTGAAAAGTCCCAACCAGTATGTGTTCGACGGGACGGTGCTGCATAAATACGCTATCAGTGCATCAGACTTGCCTGCCGGTAGCATTATTATCAATCGGCCGCCGGCCTTTTGGGTGCGGCATGGCCTCTGGATTGTAAGTTTGGCATTAGTACTGGCCGTCATCAGTTTTTTGCTGGTTGTGTTTGCATGGCGCCAGCAGCGCGGACAAGGACAGCTCAAGCAGACCAATTCGGTGTTGGACGGCCGTGTCCGGGAAAAAACCGTGCAACTCCAATTGGCGACCCAGCGCTTGAAAAAGCAATCTCAGTTCGATGGGGTGACCGGTCTGATCAACCGTCGCCATATCGTGCAACGTCTGGTGGAGGAGGTCAAGAAAAGGCATCGCTACGGGCAGCCTCTGTCCGTGGTGCTGTTCGACATCGACGATTTTCGCAAGATCCACGACAGCCATGGATTCGTGGTGGGCGACACGGTTCTGCGGGATGTCGGTCAGACGATCCGCCGATGCGTGCGCGACATCGACTTGCTGGGCCGCTTTGGCGGTGAGTCCTTTCTGCTGCTCATGCCCAACACGGAAGGGGATAAGGGGCGCGGGACGGCTGAACGGATCGTTAAAACCATTACCGGCATCCACTGGGAGCATGGCGCATTGCGGATCACCGTCAGTGTCGGGCTGGTCCCGGTCATGGACGACCAATCGCCGGGCGACGTCATCAAGGCGGTCGAAGATCTGGTCAAGACGTCCCGGTCCAACGGTGGCGGCCAGATTCTTTGCGTGGAAAGCCTTCATTTATAATCCGACACCATCCCACCCACCTTTTCTGTTATAATTCCCATTTCTTGTTATGCACTCCGCTCAAGTGATTATGGCGAAGTGTAAGCTCGCCGGCGTGCCATTGCGCCGATCCATGCTTCGCGAGGGCGACAGTCGCCCGCGGTAGACCGCTTGCGAATGCTGCCTGCCCAAGGTGTCATTCGCGGATTCTGTCATATATTGGCTGTTTGCAATGGTGAAGGCATTGTTGATGACTTGACCAGGAGGCACGTTTTTCTTTGGAACTATCGCGCAGGATCGATTTGAGCATGGAGAGCATTCGTATTCGCGGCGCCCGGCAGAACAATCTGAAAGGGCTTGATCTGGATATACCCCTGAACCGCATGACCGTTGTCACGGGCGTGAGCGGTTCGGGCAAATCGTCGCTGGCATTCGATACATTATATGCCGAAGGCCAAAGACGCTACGTCGAAACTTTTTCACCGTACGCCCGCCAGTTCATGGACCGCATGGACCGCCCGGTGGCCGAACAGATTCTGGGGGTTCCGCCGGCCATTGCCATCGACCGCAAAGATCCGGTCCGCACATCGCGTTCCAGCGTCGGCACGATGACTGAACTGACCGATTATGTGAAGCTGCTTTTTGCGCGCCAGGGGGTGCTGCACTGCAGCGGCTGCGGGCGGCCGGTCCAGCCCGATGCGCCCGAGCAGATCTGGCGCAGCCTGCGCCAGGCCGCCGACGGGGGCCGCGTGGTGATCACGTTTCCGTATGCACTGAACGAGGATGCGGCGGCGGCCCGGCGTGAACTGCTGCGTCTGGGCTATGACCGGATTTGGTTGGACCGGCACGTGCGCGATTTGAACGATCTGGCGGATGATGCCGCCGACGGCACCTGGGACGTTGTGGCCGACCGTGCGCTGGTGAAAACCGATCAGCGGCAGCGCGTGGTCGATTCGCTGGAGATGGCCCAACGGCTCGGCCGCGGTCAGGTGGATGTGTGGCTGGACGACGGCGATTGCCTGGCCTTCTCCAACCGCCTGCACTGCGCCCACTGCGACATCGACTATGCAGCGCCCCTGCCCAATCTGTTTTCTTTCAACAGCCCGCTTGGCGCTTGCGATACCTGTCGCGGCTTCGGCCGGGTGATCGACATGGACTTGGACCTGATCATTCCCGACCCGGGACGCTCCCTGGCCCAGGGCGCCATCAAACCCTTCGGCAGCGAGGCGGAGGGCCGCTTCGAGTACCGCGATTTAAGCGATTTTTGCCGCCGCCATCGCATCCCGCTGGACCGACCGTTCGCGGCATTGACCGAGGCGCAGCGCCAGGCGATCATCGAGGGCACGCCGGACTTTTACGGCCTGCGCGGCTACTTCAAGTGGCTGGAGGCCCGCACCTACAAAATGCACGTGCGGGTTTTCCTGTCGCGTTACCGCAGCTACGATGTGTGCCCGGACTGCGCTGGGGCGCGGTTTAAGCCCGAAACGCTGCTGTACCGCATCGAGGGCCAGTCGATCGCCGACCTCTACGCGCTCAACGTGGACCAGGCGGTGGCTTTTTTCAGCGCATTGGACCACAAGGGCTGGGATGAGGCCACCCAGTTGGTGCTCGATGAGATTTTAGGAAGGCTGCGTTTTCTCACGGACGTCGGGCTGGGCTACTTGACCCTGGACCGCCAGTCGCGCACCTTGTCCGGCGGCGAGGTGCAGCGCGTGGCTCTGGCCTCGGCCCTGGGGGCATCGTTGGTCAACACGCTCTATGTCCTTGACGAGCCCAGCATCGGTTTGCATCCGCGCGACAACGAGCGCCTGATTCACATTCTGCGGCGCTTGCGCGATTTGCCCAACACGATCGTGGTGGTCGAGCATGATCCGGCCATCATCCGGGCGGCCGACTATCTGCTCGACCTGGGGCCCGGGGCCGGCGAGCAGGGCGGCCAGGTCATGTACTTCGGTCCAGCCGGCCAGGCCAACGAATCGTTGACTGGAAGATATCTGTCCGGAGCGCTGCAACTTCCCATGCCCGCGCAGCGCCGCAAGGCCCGGCGTGGGCACTGGCTCAGCGTGCGCGGCGCGGCCGAACATAATCTGGCCAACATCGATGTGCGCGTGCCGTTGGGGCTGCTGGTCTGCCTGACGGGCGTGAGCGGCTCCGGCAAATCCACCTTGGCCGAAGAGATTCTTTACAAGGGGCTCAAGCGGCTGCAGGGCGAGGGCGAGGGGCGGCCGGGACGCTTCCGCGCCATTGATGGCGCCGAGCGCATCGCCGCTGTGGACCTGGTCGACCAGCGGCCGATCGGCCGCACGCCGCGGGCCAATGTGCTGACCTATACCAAAGCCCTGGACCCGATCCGCAAACTGCTGGCGGATACCGAGATGGCCCGGGCCAAAGGCTTCGGTCCCGGCTTCTTCTCCTTCAATGTAGACGGCGGTCGCTGCGATACCTGCAAGGGCGAAGGGTTCGAAGTGGTCGAGATGCAGTTTCTTTCGGATGTGCTGATCTCTTGTCCCGATTGCCAGGGGCGGCGGTTCAAACCGGAAGTGCTGGAAGTAACTTACCAGGGGCGCAGCATCGACGACATGCTCACCATGACGGTCGATCAGGGTCTGGCGTTCTTTGCCGATCAGCCGCGCATCCGTTCGGCGCTGGGGCCGTTGGCCGACGTGGGGTTGGGCTACCTGCGCCTGGGGCAGCCCATTTCGACCTTTTCGGGTGGCGAAGCCCAACGCCTGAAATTGTCGCGCTATCTGGGCGAAGGCAGCCGGGAGCGCCTGCTGATCTTCGATGAGCCGACCACCGGTCTGCATTTCCAGGACATTGCCATATTGATGGACGTGCTGCAGCGCCTGGTTGACGAGGGCAATACGGTCCTGGTGATCGAGCACAACCTGGATGTGATCAAGGCGGCCGACTGGGTCATCGACCTGGGGCCGGAGGGCGGCGACGGCGGCGGCCGGGTGGTGGCAGCCGGACCGCCCGAAACGATCGCCGCTGAGGATGCTTCGCACACGGGCCGTTTTCTCAAGCCCTATCTGGACGGTACCGCCGTCGTCGGCGAGGCCCCGGCGGTTTATGCGCCAGCGCCTGGTGGCGACAACGGCCGCGCCATCCATGTGCGCGGCGCGCGCGAGCACAACCTCAAGGATGTGAACGTGTCCCTGCCGCACAATCAGCTGGTGGTGCTGACCGGCGTGAGCGGCTCGGGTAAATCGACCCTGGCTTTCGACATCATCTTTGCCGAAGGCCAGCGGCGTTACCTGGAGAGCTTGGCGCCGTTTGTGCGCCAGTACATGAAAATTCTGGAGCGCCCGGAGGTGGACCTGGTCAGTGGGTTGTCGCCCACAGTGGCCATCGAGCAGCGTATCAGCCACACCAGCCGGCGCTCCACAGTGGCCACGCTGACTGAAATCTACCATTTCATGCGCCTGCTTTTTTCCAAGCTGGGCGCACCCCATTGCCCGGGCTGCGGTCGTCCGCTGACGCGCCAGAGCGCCGGCGCGTTGCAGGATCAAATTGTTGCGCGCTATGGTCGCCGCAAGGCGCTGCTTCTGGCGCCCAAAGTGGCCGGCCGCAAGGGGTTTCACAAGGATGTCCTGGCGCGCGCGCGCAAGATGGGCTACACGCAAGCGCGTATCGATGGCAGCCTGGTCGCGCTCGAACCCGACATGGCCTTGAGCCGTTTTAAGGCCCACGCCATCGACCTGGTGATCGGGGAAACACCGCGCGGCAAAGGGGCCGGCGCGCGTCTGGCGGACTTGGTGGCCGAAGCCCTCAAAGAGGGGGACGGCAGCCTGTTCGTGTTGGACAAGGACACCGGCAGCGAAGATGTTTTCAGCGTGCACGGCCGCTGTCCCTCCTGCGGGATCGGCGCGACCCAAGGTGATCCGCGTCTGTTCTCCTTCAATTCGCCCCAGGGCGCCTGCGAGCGTTGCGACGGTCTGGGCGTGGTCGGCGTGGGCGAGCACGACGATTCCGAACAGGCGGCGATCTGTCCGCAATGCCAGGGCAGCCGTCTGAAAAAGGCTGCCCTGGCGGTTACGGTGCAGGGCCGCACCATCTGGGATCTGGTCAGCCAACCGGCCGCAGTGCTGCAAACGACTTTGTCGGGCATGGCGTTTTCCGCGCATCAGCAGCCGCTGGCCGAACCGATCGTCACTGAATTGACCACCCGCCTGGCGTTGATGAACCGGCTGGGACTGGGCTACCTGGCCCTGTCCCGTTCAGGCGAGACCCTGTCGGGCGGCGAGGCGCAGCGTGTGCGGCTGGCGGCCCAGTTGGGCTCCAATTTGACCGGCGTGACCTATATTCTCGACGAGCCAACCATCGGTCTGCATGCCCGTGACAACCATATCCTGGTCGACGCCTTGCGCGAACTGCGTGACCGCGGAAACACCGTCATTGTGGTCGAGCACGATGAAGAAACCATCCGCGCGGCCGACACGGTGATCGACCTGGGGCCGGGCGCCGGCGCCAATGGCGGCCAAGTGGTCGCCGTGGGTAGCCTGGAAGATCTGCGCAAAGCGCCGGCCTCGGTGACCGGCGCCTTGCTGGACGGCGGCCGCTCCGATATCAACAGCCGCCTGCGACCGTATCGGCGTCAACCGGCGCTGACCATCGTGGGCGCGGCGGCCAACAATCTGAAGTACATCGATGTGCGCCTGCCGCTCAATCGCCTGGTGTGCGTGACGGGCGTGAGCGGTTCGGGCAAATCGAGCCTGGTCAAAGCCACCTTGTACACAGGATTGCAGCAGCGTTTGCGCCGCAAAGGGAACATCGGCAATGCCGGCTTTTGCCGCGACATGACCGGTTGGGAAGGCCTGGCCCGCGTGTTGGAGGTAGACCACACGCCCATCGGGCGCACCCCGCGCTCGGTGCCGGCTTCGTATGTCGGCTTCCTGACCGATATCCGCAACCTCTTTGCCCAGGTTCCGGAAGCGCGCGCGCGCGCCTATTCGGCCGCGCGGTTTTCCTTCAATGTGGAAGCCGGTCGCTGTCCGGCTTGCAAGGGCCAGGGCCGGCCCAAAGTGGAGATGGCTTTTCTGCCGGATGTCTACGTGCCTTGCGACGTGTGCGGCGGGGCGCGCTTTAACGCCGAGACCCTGGCGGTGCGGTACAAAGGCAAGACCATGGCCGAGGTGCTGGCGATGACCTTCGCCGAGGCGGTGCAGTTCTTTTCAGCCATCCCGCGCCTGCGGCGGGCTGTTCAGTTTGTGTGCGATATCGGTTTGGGTTACCTTCAACTGGGACAGCCCAGCCCTACCTTGTCCGGCGGGGAGGCCCAGCGTATCAAACTGGCCCGCGAGATGGCCCAGCCGTCCGTTTCCGGGCACACTCTGTACATCCTGGACGAACCCACCACCGGCCTGCATCCGGCGGACGTGCAGCGTTTGCTGGACGTGCTGCAGGGCCTGGTCGATCAGGGCCACAGCGTGGTGACCATCGAGCACAACATGGAAATCATTAAAGCCGCCGACTTTATCATCGATCTGGGACCTGAAGGCGGCGCGGACGGCGGTCGCATCGTGGCCAGCGGATCCCCCCGCGAAATGCTGTCCAAGAGCGCTAAGTCGCATACGGCGCGATTTCTGAAGCGCCAGCTGCTGGGGAAAGTTGACACTTTATCAAAAAAATGCACGTAAAAGCGCTGTATAACCATAAATCGTTATCTGGTTATTCAGTTCGCTCCAGTGATTATGGGCAAAGTGTATTCGGGATTGGCACGGAGGAGGTGATCCGGGTGGGTGGTCCGCGCCACGTCAGCCATGAGATTTAGTGAGGCATAAGGTGTGCGCAGGACATGGGGCCGCACTGTTTGAGCGCAGCGAGTTTGCGGCCCGTCCGGAGCATGCCTTATAGCCTCACTTAATCGAATGGATGGTGGCGCGGACCACCCACCCGGATCACCGGGGTCTACCTACGTCACCCCACACCTGTATCTCACTTGACCGAAGTGGATCACCAGAAATCGTTATTGTAATCGGAGAGCTACTGCTTTAAGAAACCCTCAAAGTTTTGAAAGGGGTAAATGCATCTACTACTGATATATCTTTTTATCGCCTTGGGGTTTTCCTTCCTGTGCTCTTTGCTGGAGTCGGTTCTACTATCCATCACACCGGGCTTTGTCGGTGCTTTTGAAAAAAAATCTCCCCGCACAGGGCTATTATTGCGCACATTGAAGGAGGACATCGACCGCCCCCTGGCGGCTATCCTCAGTCTCAATACCATGGCGCATACCATTGGCGCCGCTGGTGTCGGCGCCCAATCCATGGTGGTATTTGGCAGCGGCTACGTCGCGATCACTTCGGCGGGGCTGACGCTTCTGATCCTGATCTTTACGGAGATTATTCCCAAGACCTACGGTGCACTTTACTGGCGTGAGTTGGCCCCCCTTACGGCACGGGTGCTGCGCGTTCTGATCATAGTGCTCTACCCCCTGGTCTTTCTTTCCATGGGGCTTACCCAATTAATATCGCGGGGTAAGAAACAGCAGGGTTTCAGCCGCGAGGAGTTCCAGGCTATCGCCGATATCGGGTTCAAGGAGGGGCAGTTCCGCGAACAGGAATCGCGCATCATCAAAAATCTTTTCCTGCTCAGAAAATTGAGGGCCGATGATGTCATGACACCTCGCACGGTCATGTTCACGCTTCCCACAAGCATGACGGTCGGTGAAGTTGTCTCGAAATTTCCGGACATACGCTTTTCCAGGATTCCGATCTACGAAGAGAACATCGATCATATCAATGGATTCGTCCTGAAAAGCGATGTCTATTTAGAGGCGTCGCGCGGCAATAAGGCCACCCCCCTATCGGCTCTGCGCCGGGATTTGCCTGCGGTTCCGGAAACAGTGACGCTGATTCAACTGTACGAACATTTCCTGAAACATCGCCAGCATGCCGTTCTGGCGGTCGACGAGTATGGTGCGGTAGCCGGCATCTTGACCATGGAAGATATTATCGAGACCTTGCTGGGCATAGAAATCATGGATGAAACGGACACCGTGGCCGATATGCGCGCCCTTGCCAGGCAACAATGGCTCAAACGTGCCCGCACACTGGGGATCATCACGGATGAATGAGGTTCCGGCTGACGCCGCCGGTCGCCCCTACAGCGCGTATCGAGATCATCACGGTGTCCATTGGCTACAGGGGATCCAATGACACTACGCACCAGGCGAACACAAGGTTCGCCCCTGAGAAGAACGCCGGTCCATACGCAAATGCGGTTACCCGGCGCCACTTTGCAGTAAGGCTTGCTTAAGGCGAGGGGATTTGGTATGAGAAGCGAACGTTTGCCGGCACATTCCATATGGGTGTTTCCGGCGCCACCTGCCGATACAGGCCAGTAGCTCTAATGGTAGAGCACCGGACTCCAAATCCGGGTGCTGGGGGTTCGAGTCCCTCCTGGCCTGCCACTTTCGTAAATTCAGGTCAATGATGATGGCCGTCGTGGTCGATAATCGCTTCCGTCCTGATTTATATCTCTCTTCCCACCGATCATGCCAGAAAAATCCTGTTGGGTCCTCCCCCCCCCATGTCTAAATATCGGATGATACGAAGACGTTTGTTCGCGTGGGCCTTACCACCAGCTGGCGGATTTGAAGCCGCGTGATTTGAATTGACTTCATAAAAGATTGCCAGTAACTTCCAGCGGTTTTCCATCCTTTAGAATAGTACACGTTTCGTCTCACAGCTATTGTTCCACGGTGACAGATCTGGAAACACATTCAGCGGAGGATTCGGTATGGACGTGGGCAAGCGACCTCTTATCGGTACATTTTTCTTTTCCGGCCGGATGGCTATCGGCATCATCCTGATTTTTCTTCTCATAACCGATACGGCAACTGCATGGGCGCAAGCGGTTGTCAATGTAACCGTGCAAGCCGACGGCATTCAGGTATCGGCCGCGAACCCGAAGGTCACCTATCTTAATCTTCGGATCGTCAACCCCTCGGGGGAGATGATCGTGAATTCGGAGAGTGACACCGGCAGCCTTGTCTGGATCCTTTCGCAAGGTGCTTCGGACGGTCTTTATATCTACGAAATCAGCGTCAATTTCGGGCCGCGCAACCGGACCCGCGGTGATGACGCCCAGAATTCAACAGAGCGCATCCGTCCCTGGCGCCAATCGGGCGCGTTCACCGTCAAAAACGGTACTATTCTTGACCCCTCGCTGGAAGAAGTCGGCCGTTTGCGCAAGATCCGCGGCGGGATATCCGCCCTGGGCGCCCTGGTCATGGATTTTCTAGTGCCCGCGGCGCATGCCGATCAGGTTATCGGCGATGACCTGATCGTTACTGGAAGCGAATGTGTAGGTGTTGATTGCGTCGATGGTGAATTTTTCGGTTATGTCGGTGGTGATACCTTGCGGCTCAAGGATAACAACCTGCGCATTCATTTTGACGATACCAGCGACAATACCTTTCCCAGCAACGATTGGCGAATTCTCATTAACGACATTACATCTGGCGGGGCCAGCTACTTTGCCGTGGAGGATTCGACCGCCGGACGCATTCCGTTCAAGATCGAAGCCAAAGCCCCGGCAGATGCCCTGACCATCAGTCGCAGCGGTCGCATCGGCTTCGGAACGGCCATTCCTCAAACAGAACTGCATATCTTCGACGGCGATACGCCGACCATACGGTTCGAGCAGGACGGCAGCGGCGGTTGGGCTCCGCAAACCTGGGAAGTGGCCGGCAATGAAGCCCATTTTTTCATCCGTGATGTGACCAACGGTAGCAGACCATTGAGAATCAAGCCCGGCACCCCAGGAGACACCCTGTGTCTGAGGGACGATGGTGTGGGGTTTGGCACCTGGGCGCCGGCAGCGCCCATGGAGTTGGAAACCACGGCCAAGGATGCCGAATTCCTGCTCGATCGCACGGACGGGGCCAGCGGCATGCTTTCCGCGACGGCCGCGGCGGTGGTCTTGGGAAGCAAGAGCGATCACCCCCTCAACCTGGTGGTCAACAGCACTGTCGCCATGACCATCGATACCGTTGGCCGGGTTGGCATTGGTACCGCCGCGCCGACCGAGTCGCTGCATGTGGTGGGCAATGCCCTGGTCTCAGGCAATCTGGAAGTGGGCAGCAGCCGGGGTCTCAAGCAGAACATCGAACCCATTGATGCCACTGCGGCCATGGCCGTGCTGGCGGCGCTTCGACCCGTTAAATTCAACTACAAGATTGATCCGGAAGAAGAATCCCTGGGGTTCATCGCCGAGGAGGTTCCGGACCTCGTGGCCACCAACAGCCGCAAGTCCCTGAGCCCCATGGATCTGGTGGCCGTGCTGGCCAAGGTCGCCCAGGAACAGCAGCAAACCATCGAAACGTTGTCGCGGCGGGTTGCCGATCTCGAAAAAGAACTCGAAAGGACCTCTCCGGTGGTTTCAGCGGATCCCGCTCAGCAGACGGGAAGTGGCATATGAATGGACGCCGTACGGATGGGGGCATACTGCTATGGTGGGTATCGGCACGGGCTTGCGTTTAAAAGGATTTCTTCTGGCAATGATCTGGTTTCTCGTTCCGCTTGCGGCATCGGCGCATGTTACCGTGAGCAGCGGCGGGCGCCTGGTGGTTCGCGGCGGCGTTGTCATGAACCTGCATTGCGGAACAATGACAGTAACGGGAGGCGGCGTTCTGGATATTGCGGATGGCGGTCGCGTCGAGAACTGCGGCAATGTGATCCTGGCCGACCGGGCCGCCTTTAACGACGGCACCGGCGTTCTGACGATGAACGGCACGTGGGAGAACAACAGCGACTTTGTGATATCCGACACGCGCACCATCACCTTCACCGGCGCCTGCGGGGCCGTCAACAGCGCTTCAGGCGCCAGCGACAGCGATGGTGACGGTCTGGGCGACGGCATTGAAAACAGGTTGGGCACCGACCCTTTCGATACCGATAGTGACCATGACAACATGACCGATGGCATGGAGGATGCCAACCACAACGGCGAGGTGGACGCCGGCGAGAGCGACCCCCTGAAGGCCGATGCCGGACCGGGCATCCCCGTGCGTGTGGCTCCGGCGGATGCTGCCATGGACATTCCGATGGCTGCGCTACTGGCGACGGATTACGCTGCCGGCGCCGAGCCGTCCCTGCACGGTGCCACGCGCTGGCAGATTGCAACCGACGCCGCCTTCGTTCAGCTTACCTTGGATATCACCTCGGCCGATCAGTTGTTGGTATTGGCGGTTCCGGAGATGGTCCTGCAAGCCGGAATCACTTATCACTGGCGGGCATGTTTTATCGGCAGCGACGGCCACGCCCGCATGTGGTCGGCGGGGTGGCGTTTTGTCACAACCGCCCAGGCGCGTTTCACCGATGCCGATGCCAATGGCATCCCTGACGATCAGCAGGCCGGTTCCGACGATGAATGGGACCTTGACGGCGACGGACAGGACGATCTGACTCAGGGGGATATGCGCTGCGTCACCCTTCCCGACGGGGATGGCCTTTTCTGCCTCAAGCCTATCACCAATGTGGATGCAATCCAGATTCTGGAGCGTGTCGATCCGAAAACCTTCACCGCAAACGATAGCCGACCGGACCCTATGCGCTTGGGGCTGTATGGTTTTCGGCTGTCCGTGCCCGACCCCGACACGGAAACGGTGCTGCGGGCCTATTTTTCTGAAAGCATAGACCCGTTTTGGGGCTGGATCAAGGTGGACGCGGTCAACGGCTGGCAGGATTACACCGGCTATGTCACTTTTGATGAGGCGCGCACGGCGGTTACGATCCAACTGATCGACGGCGGTTTCGGCGATGCCGATGGTGTGGCCAATGGCGTGATCGTCGATCCATCGGGGCCGGGCGTGGCAGCACCGAATAACGGCCATAGCCATGGCGGTTGTTTTATCTCTTGTGTTCCCCTCAAAGAGTGAGTGTCCGGGATACGGCCGGCGAAACTGCGGACTGCGCATTGCCGGCCGTTATGAATCAGCGATCGACCAGAATCTCATCCAATGCTGCTGACAATGCCGCCACGGTAAAGGGTTTCGGCAGGAAGCTCTGCGCGCCGGCGTTGAGGATCTCGCGGGCTGGTCCGTCCAGGGTAAACCCGCTGCAGACGATCACTTTGATGTGCGGCAGGCGTTCTTTTAATTTCGGATAGATCTGATTGCCGCTCATGTCCGGCAGAATGATGTCCAGCAGGACAAAATCGATCGTGCCCGGGTAGGTTTGGGCGATAAGCAGGGCCTCTTTGCCCGATTTGGCTTCCAGAACGTGATAGCCCAGTTTTTCCACGATGGCCCGGTTCACTTCCATCACGAGGTGTTCGTCTTCCACGATCAATGCCGTGCCGGAGCGATGAACCGGAAGCGCCCTGACTTTTGGGTTCTCCGCCCGGGCGGGCCGGGCGACCGGCAGGTAGATCGAGACAACGGTTCCTTTGCCGACTTCCGATTCCACATACACATAGCCGCCGTGTTTTTTGACAATACCATACACCGCGGACATGCCCAGGCCGCGTCCCTGGAATTTGGTGGTGAAAAAGGGCTCGAAAATACGCGCGCAGGCCAGTTCTTCCATGCCCTTGCCGGTGTCCCGGATCCGCAGCAGTACATGGCGTCCTGATTTGAGGCCCTGGTGTTTGAGGCACTGGGCAGGTGTCACGTCGGTGTTCTGCAAGGAAACCGTCACGCTGCCGTTTTTATCGATGGCCTCCGAGGCATTGGAGAGGATTGCCGCCAACAGCATCTGCATCTGGGTAGTGTCTACTTCGATGGGGTCGGTGGCCTCATTCAGGTCGGTTTTCAGTTCAACGTACGAAGACAGGCTGTGGCTGACCAGCCCCAGCGCTTCACGCACAAATTTGCAGGAGGCAACCGTCTGGGTCTGGAATTTGCCGCCGCGGGCATACGCGAGCAATTGGCTGGTCAATTGCACCATCTTCTGGCTGGCCTGATTGATCGGTTCGATGAAGCGGGCCAATTTGGGGTCGGGCAATCCATCCATGTGGATCAATTCGATGTTGCCGAGGATGACGGCCAGGGCATTGTTGAACTGGTGCGCGATGCCCCCGGCCAATGTGGCGATCGCTTCCATTTTTTGGGCCTGCTGCAGGCGGGCGGTCAGCCTGCGCTGATCCTTTTCCGCCTCCTTGGATTGGGTCATATCGACCACGAAGGCCAAGGCGCCCGCATAATTGCCATCCCTGTTGCGCTGGGCGATGGCACTGAGCAAAACATCCTTGAGCTTGCTGTCTTTGGTGATGAACTGAAAGGGCTGATTTTTCATTTGCCCGGATTTGTAGAACTCGGGGAACAAAATTTCGATGGCACCGCGGCGGCTGTCCAGGGTCATGAAATCGAAAGCATGCCGGCCGATGACATCTTCGCGCCGATAGCCCATGGTGTCGAGCCACAAATTGCTGACACTGGTGACGCGGTCTTCATGATCGAGTGAGTACAACATCACCGGCGTGTTGTTGTACAGGTCGCGATAGCGCTTTTCACTTTCGCGCAGGGCTTGGGCAGTTTGTTTTTCCCGCGTGATGTCGCGACCGCAGCCCACGGTGCCGATCATTTCACCATCTTCACCCCAGAAGGGCCCCTTGTGGATGTCCAGGGCCAGAAGTTCGTTGCGGATCAAACCCTCTTCCACGAAACGGCCGGCGGTCTTGCGGTGCTTGGTGATGCGATCCGAGTCGTCCCCGATTCCCCTGAAGGTGTGCCGGTGTCCCCGTTCTTGTTCTTTCTGGGCAAAATAGGCATCGGTTTTGCCGATGGCGTCATCGGGACGACTGCATTTGAGCAGTCGGTCACACATGGCCTGATTGACGAAAATGTAGCGATTGTCCAGATCTTTGGCCCAGATCATATCCGGCACATTATCGGCCATCAGGCGCAGCATCTTGTACAGGCGGCGGTGCTCGGACTCGCTGCGACGCAACGCGGTTTCGGCTTCTTTGCGCTCTTCTTCAAGGGAGAGCGACTTGGCCAGGGTGCCGATGATGTACGTATCCACCTGTGTGAATTGACGGGGACGCATATCCACGATGCACAGGGCACCGATCGTCTTGCCTTTGCAGTGCACCGGATATCCCAGGTAGGATTTGAGTCCGTACCTGCGAATATAGGGATCGCTTTCCATGTAAGGTGTTTGGGTCAGATCGCCGATGGCCAGAGATTGGTTGCCGCTTTGAAGGGTGGCTTCGTAGCAAATGTGGCCATGCGGGCTGTCCTTGGGCGGAAAATCCGGCGGCAGGTCGAATCCGGACCAGCAGGTCAACGAGCCTTGTTGATTGTCAATGCGATTGTAAAGCGCGCATGCGCTTTCCAGAACCTGAGACGCCTGTTGGACGATAATACGGATGTTCTGCTCGGGATCGGACCCCAATAAGCTAAATAACTCACTGAGTTTCTTAAGTTTTTGATCTATGGGCGGTTCCGGTCGATTGATCCGCGGGGCATCCTGAGTGAATATTGTGGGCGTCATGGCCATCTCTCCGCAGCACGAATTTGCCGCCAAATCCTTAATTCCATTTCATATCGTTCTTTAAATTTCAAGAGAAAGGTTCCTGTCGCACAGGGTAACCGCATTTGGAAATTCAGCTCCCTAAGACTTCTCACTCTATTGTTTCTAAAAAGCTGCCGTTCGCCCCTACGAGTAGAACGCGGTTCCGTTTCTGTGATCAAGCCACACGCAAAGGCGGTTGCCCTGTCCTGACGCAGTGAGCGCAGCTGATGATATATTTTCGGGCGTGTACCGGGAATACTTGAGCGCCGGTTTCATGTGCGTGTATTTACACTTATGCGCTTTCGTGTCAGAACGAGAGCTATGATGGCGGCAGTGCAGCTGCTTGTGGCGGGAAAGCGTGTGGCATCCATGCAGGCACCCGTTTGAAGGTAAACGGCAGCCTTGTACTAAGATCCACGCAGGCATAGAACTTCAAGTGATTGGAGCGCAGCATGAAAGTAATTCGCTTTGGAACCAAGGGGCAGGAGCGACCCGGCCTATGGCAGGCGGACGGCGTTGTCGATTTGCGGACCCTTTTTCCGGACATTCCCGACGTTGACGAAACCTTTTTCAAGCAAGGTTGGCTCGAACGGCTGGCCTCGCTGAATGTGCCCGGACAACCGTGCAGCGAACGGTGGGGCGCACCTCTCGCGCGGCCTTCAAAAATTATCTGCCTGGGCAAAAATTATGTCGAGCATGCCAAAGAGGGTGGGTTCGAAGCACCGGCAACGCCGCTGCTTTTCTGCAAAACGCCCAACACGCTCAATGGGCCTTTTGACCCAGTCTTGCTGCCGCAAAGTTCGGGACAGATCGATTGGGAGGTCGAACTGGCTGTGGTGATCGGTAAGCAGGGCAAGCGCATCGCCCGCGAGCAGGCCCTGGAACATGTCGCCGGAGTGACCGTGATGAACGATGTCTCCGGCCGGCAGGCCCAATTTGCCGATTCACAGTGGTTTCGTGGGAAATCCTTCGATAACTTCGCCCCGCTCGGTCCGGCGCTGGTGACCCTGGATGAGATCGCAGATCTGCATCAGTTGAAATTGATCGCCAAGGTCAATGGCGAGTTGATGCAGGAAGGCAGCACCCGCGATTTGATTTTCACGATTCCCTTCCTGATCGCCAACATCAGCGAGGATATCACTCTGATGCCCGGAGACGTCATTTCCACCGGCACGCCGGCTGGCGTGGGAATTTTTCGGGATCCGCCGATCGTGTTAAAGGACGGGGATGAGGTCGAATGTTGGATCGAGAATATTGGGAGTATCAGAAATCGATTTGTCGCTCGCTGATCGGTACATTGTCTTCGTTGTTTCGACCTGGGCGGCTATCTTGTATCCAGCGAAGTGAAACAGTACTGAATACTGAATTATTCCCGTGAATACAGTCTGATCCCGTTTTGAAAGGGGTCAGGGCCGCATGGAACCGGTGCGCTTCAATGCATATCCGTACCTTACACCTGTACGTACAACACCTGTTCGTACAAATCGATAAGGGAGGTGCCTTATGCAAACAACCTTGCAAATGCTGAAGACCCATCCGAGCGCGACGGGGATCGCGCCCGAAAACCTGGCTGCGGCTATCGCCAAATTGTATACGTGCGCGCAAGCCTGCACCACATGCGCCGATGCATGTCTGGGAGAAAAGGAGCTGTCATCGCTGGTACCCTGTATCCGGGCCAATCTGGATTGCGCCGACGCCTGTCTTGCCACGGGCGCCATGCTGTCACGTGTAACCCATTCTCCCACCGATTTGCTCCGCAGCATGCTGGGAACCTGCGTCAAGGCCTGCCATCAATGTGCTGAAGAGTGCGCCAAACATGCAAGCATGCATGAGCATTGCCGCATCTGCAGTGAAGCCTGCCGCAGTTGCGAAAAAGCATGCCGTGATCTTATGGGGTAAAGAAGTACCTTGTGTTCGCCCGGCGCGTAGATGTCATTGGATTGGGGCGAATGAACACCTTGATGGTCACGATGCCCGCTGTAGGGGCGACCGGCGGTCGCCCACGCGAACCACTGAATTTGGGTCATCGCACAAAATGGCGCAGCCTTTTTCTCCCGCACCCATGATTGCCTGGGAAGGTGGCTTTGCACCCGCCGGGCGACCGACGGTCGCCCGGCAGGTGGAACGGGATTAAGTGCCGGGTGGGGCGTCCCCCACAGGTCCGCACCTATGGTGAACGGCAGCTTTTTTCGAAACACTAGGTCAGAATTTCTAAAGAACTGAATTTCCAAATGCGAAAATCCCGGGAGCAACCCGGAGCAACCGGCGCTTCTATTGACCTGAAGCCTGCATTGAGGTAGCGATGGGGCCATGCACATCATGGTGAGTATTCTTCTCCTTACACTTTAACCCTAAATAAGCGCTCTTACTATGGTACGTTTTCTCGTTCTGGGGTTGGTTGTAGCTGGTATTGTGTGTGGCGCCGTACAGGTTTTCAGCGCCGTGTCGCCCGGTGATATACCGCCGGACCTGACTCCCTGGCAGGCATGGGTACTGCATGGTCGGCAAGCATCGCTGTGCCCCAGCCAGTACAACGACAGCGCCATCGTACGCTGCCAATGGCCATCGCGCTTGCGATTGACAGTTTCTTCCGGGGGAGCTGAATTTGAACAGCACTGGTCCGTGTTTGCCGAGGGTTGGGTCGTTCTGCCCGGCGGCGCGGAGCTATGGCCCGAAAGCGTGACCGCCGATGGGCGTCCGGTGGCCGTCATACAGCGCGACAATGTGCCCGCCGTGCACCTGGGTGCCGGCGAGCATCGCATCGTGGGCCGTTTCACCTGGTCGCGTCTGCCCGAGATGATTCCCGTGCCGCCCGCATCAGGCCTGTTTTCCCTGGTCATCGATGACCAGCCCATTGCAGCGCCGTCTATCGACGAGCATGGTCGGTTGTGGCTGCAGGAGGGTCCGGCCGCTGAGAGCGGCGCGGAAGCTGTCACGGTCCAGGTGTTTCGATTGCTCGACGATACCATTCCCATGCTGGTGCATACGCTTCTGCGTCTGGAGGTGTCCGGCAAGCCACGCGAGATTGTTTTGAATGACGCCCTGCTTTCGGGCGCCATCCCCATGTCGTTGGACAGCCCGCTGCCTGCCCGGATCCAGCCCGACGGCCGGTTGACCCTCCAGGCGCGGGCGGGACGCTGGGAGGTGCGCATTGCAGCCCGGCTGGCCGGACCGCAATCCAAAATTCCTGCTGGCGCGGCACCGTATGGAGAGGAAATCTGGTCCTTTCAGCCGCGGCATGATCTACGCATGGTTGAAATCATGGATGTTCCGGCCGTGGCGCCGGGTCGGACCGAGATGCCCATGGCCTGGCGCGACTTGCCGGCCTATGTGATGCAAGCGGGCAGCAGTATGACCATAAAGGAGATCCGGCGCGGCGACCCTGATCCGGCCCCGGATCAATTGTCTTTGCAGCGGACCTGGTGGCTCGATTTTGATGGCGGCGGCTTCACGGTGCATGATGAGATCGATGGCACACTGAGCCGGCAGTGGTATCTGGCCATGAATCCGCCCATGCAGCTGGGGCGGGTGGCGGTCGCCGGCGAGGAGCGGGTGATTACCGAACAGGGGCCGGAGAAGAAAAGGGGTGTGGAACTGCGCCGGGGTCGAATGGCCCTGCAGGCTGACGCCCGTCTGCCGCAGCGCGTCTCTGTCATGTCGGCGGTCGGCTGGGAGCACGATTTTCAATCCGTCGGCGGCGTGCTGCACCTGCCGCCCGGTTGGCGCCTGCTGGCCGCATCCGGGATCGATCAGGTGTCGGACACGTGGGTGCAACGCTGGTCGTTGCTCGACTTTTTCCTGATCCTGATCATCGCGCTGGCCGTGTTCAAGCTGCGCACATGGCTCTGGGGGCTGGTGGCGCTCGGCACCATGGTGCTCATTTTTCAGGAACCGGGCGCACCGCGCCTGGTGTGGCTGCACCTGCTGGCCGTGCTGGCCCTGCTGCCTGTGCTGCCGGCCGGCTGGCTCAGACGCCTGGTGGGCGCATGGGGCATCGGGGCTGTGGTGGTGCTCCTGGTGACCGCTGTTCCTTTCGTGGTCCAGCAGCTTCGCTGGGGCGTGTATCCTCAATTGGCGCACCCCGGTGGCGATTACCGCCCATTTCAGGAGATGGCGTTCGAACCGCAAAGCAAGCCGTCGGCTCCGGCCGAGGCGATGCGCGGCGGTGACGCCCGATCCAAAACCTTGCTTGCCAAGCCGATTCAGGATAGCATGGCAGCGACTGTTCAACCCAAAACAGCCCTGCGCCAGCAGGATCCCGATGCGCTGATCCCCACCGGCCCGGGGCTGCCGGATTGGCGCTGGCAATCGGTTGACCTGCGCTGGAGCGGGCCGGTGGCCAAAGACCAGCCCATGACCCTTTATCTGCTTTCGCCGATACTGAATTTGATCCTGGCGCTGTTGCGGGTCGGGCTGCTGGCGCTGCTGGTTGTGGCGTTGATCGACTGGCGGCCATGGTGGCAAAAAATGCGGGCGCATCTGCAGGCGGGGGCCGTTGGCATCGTGCTGATGGGGATCTGCTGGGCCGGTCCCGGACTCGCCGTTGCGGGGAACGCGGTTTTTCCGCCGCAACCGCTGCTTGATGAACTGCGTCAACGGCTGCTGGAAAAGTCCGATTGTTACCCGGAATGTGCCGACATATCGCACATGGAGCTGTTGGCCGGCCCCTCATTTTTGCAGGTGAAGCTCAGGGTCAACTGCGCCGAGCGGGTGGCGGTGCCTTTGCCGGTCCACCGCAAATCGTGGGTGCCTGAGCAGATCTTGCTGGACAATGCGCCCATCGGCGCTCTGACCCGCGATGATGGGGGGCAGCTGTGGGCCTTGGTGCCGGCGGGTCTGCATACTGTGGTGTTGCTGGGCGCGATCGGACCGGAAAGCGCCTTGCAAATACCGCTGCCGCTCAAACCCCATACCGCCGCCTACTCGGCCCAAGGTTGGCGTGTCACCGGCATTCACCCCGACGGCAGCGTCGCTGCGGGGATTCAATTGACCCGGCTGGCGTCAAATGAAGACAACGGCGCTGCGGTTAAGCCTACCCATGACCTGCCACCGTTTTTACAGGTGGAACGGGTGCTGCATCTGGGGTTGAGCTGGCAGACCACGACGACCGTGCGGCGCCTGACGCCCGTCGGTTCACCGGTGTCCGTCACCATTCCGCTGCTGGCCGATGAGTCGGTCACGACTGCCGGCATCGAAACCGCCCAGGGGGAGGCGCTGATTACCTTGGCGCCCGATCAGCAGACCGTCACGTATGCGGCCACGCTTCCCATCGGTGAGCGGATTGTGCTTGAAGCCCCCAGGGCCGTACCCTGGTCCGAAACCTGGGTATTGGATGCCGGCGAGATCTGGCATTGCGATCTGGAAGGTATTCCGGTCGTGCACCATCAAGATGGCGCCGGTCAGTGGCAGCCGCGCTGGCAACCCTGGCCGGGCGAACGGGCGACCATTCGGATCCATCGCCCGGCAGCCGTGGCCGGTCAGATCAAAACGATCGACCGGGCCGACCTGGTGCTGACGCCCGGTCAACGTTTTGGCCAGGGCACCTTGGACTTGTCGATCCGCACGAGCCGTGGCGGGCAGCATACGCTGGCGCTGCCGCCCCAGGCCAATTTGCAACAGGTCACGGTGGACGGCCGAACGCTTCCGATCCGCCAGGAAGATCGCAAGGTCACGGTGCCATTGCAGCCGGGCGCGCAACAGGTTCATCTGCAATGGCAGCAGTTGGCGCCTTACACCGCTGTGTTCAAATCCCCTGCGGTCGAAGTGGGCCAAGAGGCGGTCAATGCCAGGGTCACCGTGCACATGCCGGCCCAGCGTTGGATCCTGATGACCGGAGGACCGCGCTGGGGACCGGCGGTTTTATTCTGGAGCTATCTGGCGGCCATTGTCTTGGCCGCCGTGGGCTTGGGGCGTGTGGCCCCATCACCGCTGAAGACCTGGCAATGGGTGTTGCTGGGGTTGGGCCTGACCCAGATTCCGGCCCCCCTGGCCCTGGTGATCGTGGGCTGGCTTGTGGCTTTGGGAGTGCGCGAGCGCCAGAGTATGCCGCGACACTGGTTTGCTTTCGATGCGGTTCAGATCCTGTTGGTGGTGTGGACGGTGGTCGCCCTGATTGCCTTGTTCGAAGCGGTCCGGGCCGGATTGCTGGGACAGCCTGAAATGCAGATCGCCGGCAATCAGTCGACCTATATGACCTTGCATTGGACCCAAGATCATATCGACCGGATCATGCCCCAGCCTTGGGTGCTCAGTCTGCCGGTGTGGGTCTTCAGGATTTTGATGTTGGCCTGGTCGCTTTGGTTGGCTTGGTCGCTACTCGGCTGGCTCAAGTGGGCCTGGCGCAGCCTGGGCAAGGGCGGGGGGTGGCGCAAGGTGGTGTTGCGGCGCAGGAAGGACGCGGTCGTCGATGGTTTGAATCGGTGAAAGGAATGATCGGGGTGCGGGGTGCAAGGGGGCTGCCTATCAATTTCAGTTGATTGCAGATAATCATTTCCATTATGATAAACGATCATTGCAGGTACTGGTACCGCGATGGTGTGGGTTTTTGACTTAATCATTGCAAACGTGAACCGGCCGACCCATGCTCCAGGAACTATCCATTCGCAATTTTGCCATTATCGAAGACCTGAACATCCGTTTCAGCGGCGGCCTGACCATTTTGAGTGGCGAAACCGGTGCCGGAAAATCGATCATTATCAATGCCGTCAACCTGCTGCTGGGCAGCCGGGCTTCCGCGTCATTGATCCGTTCCGGCGCGGAGAGTGCCGAGTTGGAAGCGCTGTTCGATGTGACCGACGGCAGCGAGGTGGCCCGTATGATGCGCGAGCAGGGCTATGATCCCGGCGAAGGCCTGCTGGTCCGGCGGATCATATCCAGCAACGACCGCCATCGGATCTATATCAACGGCCGTCTGTCCACCATGCAGGTCCTGGCCGAATTGACCAGTCGTCTGGCCAGCATTTCCGGGCAGCACGCCCACCAGGGCTTGCTCAAGGAGGAAGAACACCTGTTCATTCTCGATCAGTTTGGCGACCTGCTGCCGCTGCGTGCCGAGTACAGCCGCTGGTATGGCCAGCTGCTGCCGCTGATCCGAGAGGAACGCGAGCTGCTGCAGCGCCAGGCCCGCCAGGGCGAGCAAACCGAGTTGCTGCGTTTCCAGCAGCAGGAAATCGAAACCTGTGCCCCGGAGCCCGGCGAGGATGCCGAATTGGAAAAGGAGCGCCTGCGCCTGAAAAACGGCGCGGACTTGTACCAAACCGTACAGCTCTGCGTAGACGGTTTGTACAGCGGCGAAGGCGCGGTCTACGAACAGCTGGGACATCTGGCCAAGGAACTGGGCCGGATCGGCCGCCTGGACGATTTTCTGGCGGAGCGGGCCGGCGAATTGTCGGAAGTGACCTACCGGATCGAAGACATGGCCGCCCAGTTGAGAGATTATCTCAAAAAGGTCGATCTGGACCCCCAGCGGCTCGAGGTGGTCGAGCAACGCCTGGATACCTTGAACAGACTCAAACGCAAGTATGGCGGCGCGTTGGATGACGTGCTGGCGCACGCGGCCGGAATTACTGATCAGCTGCAGGATTTTGACGCGCTCGATGATGCCATCGCAAAGGTGCGCGCGGCATTATCCGAAGCGCATGCCCAAGCCTGCCGGGCGGCAGCCGATCTGTCTGCGCGGCGCAGTGAGGTGGCGCGGCGCCTTTCAAAGAATGTCGAAAAAGAGCTGACCGCCCTGAAGATGGACGGCACGCGTTTCGTAGTGGCACTCCAGACGCTGCAAGCCACTGATGACGCCCCTTACTTGTCGGCCGACGGCCGAGGCTTGACGGAAAGCGGATCGGACCGGGCCGTGTTCATGATGGCCCCCAACGTGGGCGAAGCCATTAAGCCGCTGGCGGCCATTGCATCGGGCGGTGAGTTGTCGCGGGTGGTGCTGGCCCTCAAGGCCATTCTGGCGCGCAGCGATGCCCTGGAAACGGTGGTGTTCGACGAGGTTGATGCGGGTATCGGCGGCGGTGTGGCCGACATGGTCGGCAAGAAATTGGCTGCCTTGGCCAGCCGCCATCAAATCTTGTGCATCACCCATCTGCCGCAGATCGCCAAATACGGTGATCACCACTTCCGCATCGTCAAGAGCGTTGCCGACGGGCGCACGCGCACCACGATCACACCACTTGAACCGGAAGAGCGGGTCGCGGAGATCGCGCGCATGTTGGGTGGCGAGCAGATGACGGCCACCACCCTGCAGCATGCGCGCGAGATGCTGTCTCAGGGCCGCTAAAGATTTGTGCGCCCTGGTCGTTTATCCGTTGGCCGAACCTCTTGTGCAACGAGGAACCGCTTCGGGGCGGCGAGCGTCAGGATCGGCTGCAGCCAGGTAAACGCAGTCTTGTGCGATGACAAACTCCGGCATAGCCCGGTCAGCGTAAGGAAACGTGCATGGCCAAACAACCCTGGAAACCCGGCACAATGATCTACCCGCTGCCGGCCGTGCTGGTCAGTTGCGGCGATCAGCAACGGGGCTACAACCTCATTACCATTGCCTGGACCGGGACAATTTGTACCGATCCGCCCATGTGCTATATATCGGTACGACCCGAGCGTTATTCCTATCATTTAATCAATGAGAGCGGCGAGTACGTGATTAACCTGACCACGCGCGAACTGGCCTATGCCGTGGACTGGTGCGGGGTCAAGTCGGGCCGCGATTTCGATAAATTTCGCGAGATGCAGTTAACCCCGGAAAAGGCCCAGATCGTTGCGGCCCCACTGGTCGCTCAGTCACCGCTGAATATCGAATGCCGCGTGCGCGACATCACCCACCTGGGCAGCCATGATATGTTCGTTTCCGAAGTCGTGGCGGTCAATGCCGAAGAGCGCCTGATCAACCCCCGTACCGGCGCCTTCGAGTTTTCTCATGCCCACCCGATCTGTTATGCCCACGGCCGCTATTTTCCCCTTGGCCGCATTATAGGCACCTTCGGTTATTCGGTGCGCAAAAAGAAAAAAGCACTTCCAGTGCGTCGCCGGCCGGACGCTAAACGCTGAAAAAATATCAGCCGCTTTTCGGAGTTCGCCCCTGCAGCGGGCATGTGCCCATAACCATAAGCATCGTGATCATCAAGGTTGTCCATTCGCCCCAAAGATCCCACGACATCCCCCGCACCGGCCGAACACAGGGTTCGTCCAATAAAGAACGATGTTCCATTTTGCGGTTACTCTGCTGAGTCCTTTGTGCGGCCTTGACAATTTTCGCGGATTGGTACTAAATGCACTGATTTGTATTTTTCTGTTTCTCAAAGGAGTGTTATGCCGATTTACGAGTTCAAGTGCCTTGAATGTCAGGAGTTTATGGAAATCCTCGTCATGGGCGCCGACGATAAGCAAGTTGAAATGAAATGTCAGAAATGCGGTTCCGAATCTTTGGAGCGCATTTTGAGCACTACGTCCTACTGCGTGGCCGGTGGCAGCGCGGCCCAATCAGGACCCTCTACCGAATCACGAACCTGTTCCGGCGGTTCCTGTAATACCTGGAATCTGCCTGGGCACGCCCGTTGACCAGGGTCACGCAAAACCCCCTGGGATCGGAGTGCCATGACTTCAAAAGCCAATCATAAACAGGAAAAGGAACAGTTCATCAAGCTGTTCGAGAAGGATCGTATCGATCGGTTCGAAGACCGGCTGATGATTCTGGAGGTGTTTTTACAAACCGAACGCCATGCGACCGCGCAAGAACTCGCGGCGCTGGTGCGCCAGGAGGGACGCGATTTCCCGGATGATTTTGTGCGTGAGACAATCGAATTGATGTGCCATTACGGTTTTGCTCAGGCCAATCGTTTCAATAACGGTCAAATACGATACGAACACCGCCATCTGGGTCAGCATCACGATCATTTAATTTGTACCAAATGCGGTAAAATCATCGAATTCGAGGACCAGTCGATTGAGCGGTTGCAGGTTCAGATCGCGGCGATGTACGGTTTTCATATCCTGCAACACAAGATGGAACTGTACGGCATCTGCCGCGGGTGTCTCGATCAGCGCGCGCCGGTTCTTTCCCTGGATATGGCCCGCGCTGGCGAACGGCTCAAAATCGTGGCCTTTGCCGGCGGCACCCAGTCCAAGTTGCGGTTGATGAGCATGGGGCTGCGGGTCGGGGATCAAATCGAAGTGATTACCAATATCTTACAAGGGCAAGTGGTGATTGCCCTGGATTTCAGCCGTCTGGTGCTGGGACAGGGGTTGGCCCGTAAAATCCACGTGTCGCCCATTACGGTCGATACTGAACCAAGCGCCGGGTAGATGCGCGCAACATACCGGCAGGGTATGTGTTTCACTTAGAAGACATGTGGCGGATAAAATGGACCTTTCAACACCGATGAAGACCGTTACTCCATGCATGCGACATAGCTTTGTGGGCCCCTTCCTGGTGATGATGATTCTGCTGATAGGCGGGTCGGCGTCGGCGCTGGCGGCTGAGCGCATGGCAGTCAAGAACGATAGCGCCAATATTCGATCCGGTCCGGGCACGCAGCATGATCTTCTATGGCAGATTGAAAAATATCACCCGATTATGGTGCTCGAAAAAAAAGAGGGGTGGTATCGGTTCGAGGATTTCGAAGGGGATCAGGGCTGGATCCATGCTGCCCTGGTCGACACAACCCGGACGGTGATCATACAGGTACCGCGCTGCAATGTGCGTACCGGACCGGGCACACAGTTCGCGATCGGCTTCAACTCCGACAAGGGCATTCCGTTTAAAGTGCTGCAGGTCAAAGGACAATGGTTGGAGGTTCAGCACGCGGATGGCGACAAGGGCTGGCTCGCCGAAAACCTGGTATGGTGACGGACAATGACGATTTTTGACAGGCTCGATCCTGTAAAGCAGCAGGTGGCGGGGGTCGGTTCGGCCCTGGTCGATATTCTGGCGCGTGAAGATGATGCCTTTCTGCACGCCGTTGGCGCGTTGAAGGGCGGCATGACCTATGTGGATGTTGCCTTTATCGAAGACATCATCCAAAAAATGTCCACACCGCCCCAGGTGGTTCCGGGCGGATCGGCCTGCAACACGGTGGTAGGCATCGGACAGCTGGGCGGAAAAGCGCGTTTTGTCGGCAAGTGCGGCAATGGGCCCATGGGCCGCTTGCTACGAGACGATCTGGCCCAAAAGGGGGTGGAATCTTTGCTTTTTGGTTCGGACTCGCCTACCGGCCGGGTGCTCTCGATCGTCACGCCCGATGCCCAGCGTTCCATGTTCACGTTTCTAGGGGCTTCCGCGGAGGCCCGGCCGGACGAAATGACGCCCGGGTGTTTTGTCGATGCGGCGGTCGTGCATATCGAAGGATATCTTTTGTTCAACCCCGACCTGATCATGGCGGCCCTCACGGCGGCCCGGCAGGCCGGGGCCCTGGTATCCCTCGATCTGGCCAGTTTCAATGTGGTGACCGAAGCCCGGGATATCCTGCCGGACCTGATCGCCCAGAATGTGGATATTCTGATGGCCAACGAAGATGAGGCTTTTGCCTACACCGGCATCCGCGACGTTCACGAGGCTGTGCGCGTGATGGCTAAAGGGGTGGGCATTGCCGTACTCAAAGTCGGCGCCAAGGGCAGTCTGGTAGCCCACGACGGCTGCGTCCTGACCGTTAAGGCCAAAGGCGACGGACGGGCGGTGGACACGACCGGTGCCGGGGATCTATGGGCATCCGGCTTTTTGTATGGACTGGTGCAACGCCTGCCCCTGGAACAGTGTGCGGAGTTGGGCTCGGCATGCGGTTATGAAGTGTGCCAGGTGATGGGGGCGACAATACCCGAGGCGCGCTGGAAGATCATTCACAATCATAGGAGGCGCAATGGCCAAGAAACGCTTAAGCCGCAAGGAGTTGATCAAGGGACCTGATGAGTTCATCACCTTGACCGGAAGTGTTATTCAATGGGCCCGTGGCAACACGAAGCCCCTGCTTTATGGAACCGCAGCATTTTTTGCGGTGATCATCCTGATCGCTGTCTATAGTTTATATGATGCCAGACGCGAGCGTGCCGCGACCGCGCTGTTGAGCGAAAGTCTGGGTGCGTACCAGGTTGCCGAGAGTCGTGAAGGCAACGCCCAACAAGCACTGACCCTGGTCAAACCGCAGTTTGAAAGGTTGATCGATGAATACGGCGGGCAGTCCGCCGGCCGCATGGGCAGAGTCATCTATGCGCATATCGCCCTGAAAAACCGCGCCGCGGATGATGCCATTGTCCTGTATCGCAGGGCACTGTCCGATTTCGGGAAGGATTTGGCAGTGACCAATGCCATTCGCAATGGTTTGGCAACAGCCTATCTTGAAAAAGGGGACAATGCCGCTGCCGTCGAGGAATTCCGGCAAATAGCCGATAGCCGCAGCGGGGTGCTCAAGGACACCGCCCTGTTCAATCTGGGGCGGCTTTATCGATTGTCGGGCGATGTGGAAAAAAGCAAACAAGCCTATGAGCAGCTCCGAAGCGATTTTCCGGACTCCATTTACGGCGAGGTGGCCAAAGAGAAGGCCGCCGGCTGATAGCAGGCTGCACGGTTTTCGCGTTAATCCGCGGGGGGCGAACCTTGTGTTCGCCCACGGATCCCACCTCGAGGCACGGACCCAACGTGCACGCTGTGGTACCGTGCACACACAAACACACCTGAGTCATTACGGAACGAGGCCTCACGGCTGCGTGCCACTCCGCTATTCCTGCAATCCGGATACATCGATCCCGAACTTTTTCAACTTTTGATTCAACCCGCTTTTGCCGATGCCCAGCATAGCCGCCGCGTGGGACTGGACATAATCGGCTTTGCGCAGGGCGCGCAGGATCATTTCTTTTTCCACGTAGGCCAGCGTCTCGTACAACGTTGCCCGGGGTGTCAGATCGTCCAGCCGCAGGCTGCTGTTTTTCTGGACGTTCTGCCTGAAGTCTTTGGGAAGATCATCCACCCGGATGGTGTCTCCGGGGCACATGACCATGGCCCTTTCGATCACATTTTCCAACTCGCGGACATTGCCAGGCCAGTTGTAGTCGAAAAAGAGGCGCTCGACCTCTTTTTCGATCCGGGTCACCGGTGTGATGCCCTGGCGTTCCTCGGCGTATTTCTGGATGAAATGGGCTGTCAGCGGTCGGATATCCTCGAGCCGCTCGCGCAAGGGGGGCAGAATGAGGGGGACAACGTTCAATCGGTAAAAAAGGTCTTCGCGAAAGCGGCCCTGTCGGATTTCCTCTTTCAAGGATTTGTTGGTGGCGGCGATCAGCCGGATATTGACGGATATCGGGCGCATGCCGCCGACCCGTTCGAACACCTTTTCCTGCAGCACGCGCAGCAGTTTGACCTGTAGCGAAGAAGAGAGTTCCCCGATTTCATCCAGGAAAAGGGTGCCTTGGTCGGCCAGCTCAAAGCGCCCTTTTTTCATCGAGATAGCGCCGGTAAAAGCCCCCTTTTCGTGTCCGAACAACTCGCTTTCCAGCAGACTTTCCGCCAGGGCCGAGCAGTTGACCGGCACAAACGGCTGGTTGCGCCGCGGGCTATTGAAATGGATCGATTTGGCCACCAGTTCCTTGCCGGTGCCGCTGGCGCCCTCGATGAGCACGGTGGCGCTGGCTGGCGCGACCTTGCGGATCGTCTCGAACACATCCTGCATGGGCTTGCTCTTGCCGATGATATTGCCGAAATTGTAGCGCGTTTCCACGGCACTGCGCAGCTGGCGGTTTTCTTTGACCACGCGGTACATGGCCATGGCCTTGTCGACATACAGAATCAATTGCTCGTTGTCGAAGGGCTTGAGAATATAGCTGTAGGCGCCTTTTTGCATGGCTTCCACGGCTTTCTCGACAGTACCGTAGGCGGTCATCATAATGACCGGCAGTTCGGGATTCACGGCTTTGATGCGTTGCAGCAGTTCGATGCCATCCATCTTGGGCATCTTCATATCGGTCAGCACCAGGTCCACATCCGAATTTTCCAGCACTGCCAACGCTTCGTGACCGCTGTTGGCCGTCAGCGTCTCGAAACCCTCTTCCTGAAGCACCGCGCTGAGGATCAGAGGGTAGTTTTTTTCGTCATCCACAATGAGAATTGTGTCCATGCCTAAATTTCCTCTTGGATCGGTAAGCGAATGCTCACCCTTGCCCCGCCTTCCGTCCGATTGTCAATGCGCACCTTGCCCTGGTGGGCCTCGATGATGTTTTTCACGATGCCGAGGCCCAATCCCGTGCCCTTGTCCTTGGTGGTGAAAAAAGGATCCCAGAGCTTTTCCATGGCGTTTTCGGAAATGCCGCTGCCCTGATCTTCGACCGCGATCCATAAGCTGCCGTTGGCCGTTTTTGCCCACACGGCGATGTCGCCGCCATCGGGCATGGCCTGCATGGCGTTGATGAAGAGGTTGAGAAACGCCTGGTAGAGCATATCCCCATCGGCCTGGATGATGGGCAGACCGTGATCGAGATAAGTGTGAATACGGTATCCCCTCGCGTCGGTCTGGGTGGACAGAAAGCGAATATTTTTATCGATCACATCCTCGATCCGGCAGTCGGATAGATTGGGGACCTTGGGTTTTGCATAATTTAAAAAGTCGGTAATGATGTTATTCAGCCGCGTGGATTCCTCTATAATAATCGATGGTATTCTGGTCATGGGGTCTTCGGACGCCATTTTTTTCTGCAGCAACTCGGCAGAACTGCTGATGATGCCCAGCGGGTTGCGAATCTCGTGGGAAACGCCGGCCATCATTTCGCCAATTGAGGATAAATGCTTGGCCCGGCTGAGCTGTTCTTTGAGCTTGAGTTGTTCCTGCGCTCTTTTCTGAATGATCCCCTCTCCGCGCTTGACCACGGAAATCAGAATCAGAAAAAGCATCAACATGACCCCGCTGACGGTCAATAGGGTCAGCATTTGGAAGCGGAAGATGCCGCGATAGTCATCGGAAAGGTCCTGCTCGATTTCGACCACGCCGAGTACGGGTCCGGCGACCGGGCTCAACGGCTTTTCGGCGCGCAAGGCCGCGAAAGTGATGATTCTGATTTCTTTGGGAACCCCGAAAAACAGCTCCCAGAAACTTCCTTTTTGAACGAGCTTGGACGACGATTTGCCTTCAAGGGCATTTTGAAAGCTGGTGCCCCCGAGGTTTTCCATTCCCATCAGGTCATTGGAAAAACTGTAGGCGATAATATCGCGGGTACCATATATATTGACCATGCTGACTTTGAAGCTGTGCAAGGTGCTGCGGACGACGCTGTCCATGCGTTCATATTGATCCTTATTATGCAGTTCGATTTTGCCGAAGGTCAGTCCCACGGGTAAAATGAACTGCATGAAGACCTGATGGTTCAGATTTTCAATCAATAATAAGGCGTAAGCCTCGCTTTTGCTGAATTGCATCGAACGAATCCAGTGCGTGTTCAGCATGGACAAAACGATTGTACCCGCAAAAATCAGAATCAGGCTCGAGAATGTGAAATACTTGACCAGACGGAAAGGTTTGACTCTTTCAGAATGGATCGGATGGAGTCGTTTTCGCATAGGGCACCGGTGAGCAGGTTCTTAAAAAAAAATTATCTGGTTATGCACTCCGCTCCAGTGATTATGGGCGAAGTGTTAAGTGTAAAGTTTAAAGTGTAAAGAGAGGCATTCTGTCGATTTGACATGCTCACCTCCCCATGTTGCACGCTGTGACGTGCATGCTTTTGTTAAAGGTTCTAAAAATGACACCGTAACCTTCTTATTGACACCTCATACCTGTGTCTGGAGCGAAGTGCATAACCAGATTTATATATCATAAAGCCCGTCCAGGCAGGTGACATATGTTTTTAGCCTGACGGGATTCAGACAGTGTCCGAATTTTGACCGTGCCACAGATGTATCCTGCTTGTTACACGTTTCTATACATCTGTGGTCTTTAATTATCGATAAGTCAGGATTGCGCCACTTGCAGGACGTCGTTCCTGATAGTCGCGCCTGTCTAAAAAAACGGCCTAAAGTTTGCATCAGTGGATACCGATGACGTATTCAACGCCCGGGTGGGCACGATACATAAAAGATCCGGGCAAGAACAGTCGGTACAAGCGTACCCTTGGCAAAGGAAACACACGATGCACATCTCTTCCGTGACAACAGCAGCAGGCCATTTTGTGACAAACCCGGTCTGGCTGCATGTCACCTCAGGGTGTCGCGAGGGCGTCCAAAGTCCAGAGCATCTTATCGTATCGAGAAAGTACGCACAACATCTTGTTGTGTCGGAAATCTTACCACAATAAGGACTAAATAAATAGAATTATATATAATTATACTTGACAGCAAAGCAGCCAATCCATGAGTATAAGATCGGAATCGGAATCGAAAATCTCCCAAAGGAGAAGTCGGCAAATGAAAGACTTCTCCGACTCACCCACACCATGGATAGGCAGAAAAATTAAAATGGCGAAGAATACACTCAAAAAAGTCCGCGAATCTCTTTTGATGAGCAAATCCGAACTCGCCAGGGAAGCCAATGTTTCACCGATTACGATCACGCGTATCGAGCAGGGAATGCCATGCCGCATGGAGACCAAGCGGAAGATCCTCTTGGCCCTTGGATATAGCTTATCGGACGCAAAAAAAATCTTCAGCGAATGAGAGTTGACTATGTTTGGTACCAAGAATCAATTGGTAGGGCTGGATATCGGCTCCAAATCCATCAAGGCCGCCGAAATCGTCGAAAGCAAAAAAGGGTTTACCCTGTCTAAGTTTGGAATGGTAGACATTGCGCCGGGGCTGATTGAGGATGGGGCGATTAAGGATCCCGAAGCAGTCGCCGATATGCTGCGCGGATTGTTTAAAACTTATGGTATAAAGAACCGCAATGTGGCCATATCCATCGGCGGATACTCCGTGATCGTCAAAAAAATCAGCGTGCAGAGCACTACGGAGGCGCAACTTCAAGATTCCATTCACTTCGAAGCAGAGCAGTACATTCCATTCGACATCAACGATGTCAACCTGGACTTTCAGATTCTCGGTGAAAACGATATCAATGCCAACCAGATGAACGTATTGCTGGTAGCCGCTAAAAAGGAGATGGTCAGCGACTATGTGAGTTTGGCGGAGCTGGCCGGCCTGGACCCGCGCATCATCGATGTGGACGCCTTTGCATTGCAAAATATTTTCGACCTCAATTACGAACCCTCTGCGCAGGAAAATGTCGCATTGATCGACATTGGCGCCAGCAAAACGTCTTTGAACATTCTTAAAGGCAGTACTTCGGTATTTATGCGCGATGTTTCTCTCGGATGCGGACAGATCAACCAGAAAATCGCTAATTTAGTCGATTGCACCATCGAAGAAGCCGAGGCCATCAAGTTTGGTGAAGGCAGCGACAGAATACCGCCTGAGTCCCTGTCGGACATCATCTCTTCGGTGGTGACGGACTGGTGTACCGAGATCCGGCGTGCGCTCGACTTTTTCTACTCCACCTACCCCGAGGATCAAGTCAAAAAGATCGTTTTGAGTGGCGGTGGCGGCAACATTCAGGAACTGCGTCAGCTGCTGGCCGTGGAAACATCGGCCGAAGTGAGCACGATCAATCCGTTCCAGCGCTTTTTTGTGGATAACGAAAAATTCGACACGCAATATTTGGAGCAAATTGCCCCCCAGGCTTCCATATGCATGGGGTTGGCCACTCGCAAAGTGGATGACAAATGATACGCATAAATTTACTTCCCTATCGGGCCGCCCGTAAGAAAGAAAACATTCGCTACCAGGTGAATGTATTCATCGGATCGATCATTTTCGTTTGCTTGGCGGTATTCTGGTACAATACGATTTTGAATAACCGCATCGATAAGTTGAAGAGTGATATCAGCAGCACCAGGGAGCAGGTCGCCAAGTATCAGGCCATCAATAAAGAGATTGACGAAATCAAAAAGAATTTGGCCACCTTGGAGAAGAAGATCGAAGTCATCGATTCATTGGAAAGGGATCGCAAGGCACCGGTCCAGAACTTGGACAGCATTTACAACCTGCTGGTCGAAAAACGCATGTGGTACACCCAGCTCGAGGAGAAGGGCGCCGCAATAAAAGTGAGCGGGATCGCCATCGACAACCAAACGGTGGCCGATTACATGACGCGCATCGAAAAAGGCGATAGGTTTCAAAATGTACGGCTTTTCGATATCAAGCATTACAAAATGCAGGGGAAAGAAAACCTGAGCTTGAAACAGTTTAATGTAAATTTTGAGAAAAAGCCGATACCGGCGGAAACGGCTGAAGGTAAAAACAAATGAAAAAAGGCAATGCGTCGACCAGCGCCTTGGCGCCTTTATTCGAAAAAATGGAAGAGTTGAGCAGACCCCAGCGGATCGGTTTATACGCAGGCGTGCTGGTGGTGCTCATCGGCCTGGTGGTCTATTTTCTCCTTTGGCCGAAACATGTTGAAATCGACGCCCTCGGCAAACAATTGGCAGCCGTTCAGCAAGAGCTGCAAAAAGCCAAGAAGAATGCCGCTGAACTTAACGACTGGCGCGCCAAAATGAAAAAGAAAGAAGCCGAGTATCGTACAGTGATGCGCGCTTTGCCCGAAAAAGAAGAAATTCCATCTTTGTTGGCCGGTATATCTCAAGCCGGCAAGGATGCCGGGTTGGAATTTTTGCTTTTTCAGCCCAAACCGGAAGTAAAAAAGGATTTTTATGCCGAAATACCCGTCAATATCAATGTGAGCGGGTCGTACCATCAGGTGGCGGTGTTTTTCGACAAAGTGGCTAACCTGCCGCGTATCGTCAACATTAGGGATATGAAAATGACGCCGCAATCGCAGAAAGGCAGCCCTGAAAGCTTAACGACAGCTTGCCAGGCGGTGACCTACAAGTTTATTGAATCGACTCCCGCCCGCGCTGTGAAAAAGGGTAAAAAGAAAAAATAACTACGATAGGTGACGGAGAAGATGACTAGGCTACGGATATTTTTACTACAGACTACCTTGGTTCTGATGCTGGTGGGCACGTCCGCATGCGGAAAAGATGCTCCAGCGCCCGCGCCGTCCAAATCGGTCAGCAAAAAAATTGCCATTCCAGCGGCTTCGACGGTTGTGCCCGCGGTGGCTGCGGTTCAGAATTCCGATGTTCCTGAAACCGCACCGGAATTGGCCGAAACGAAATCTGCCGACATGTTACCAACGGCTGTGCCGGTGATGAAGGACGAGGTGGCGCCTGAGAATACGGTTCTCTCCTTGGAGGGGAAGACGCTTGCGTCTTTGTCAGAGCCTGCTGCCGCAACCGAAGAAATGCCTGATGCGATAGCGGTTCCGGGAGCAGCGCTCTCTGGTGAGCAGGCCGGTGCCATTGATAACCCGGCTCCGGTAGTGCCTACCATAGATGGGGCTGCAGATCTTTTGAAAACCTCCGCATTGGTGAAGGAGTCCTTGCTGCTTCAGGGTTCATATGATCCTTCGGGGCGGATCAATCCGTTTGCGCCATTGTTCAGTGAACAGCCCGCCGAGTTGAAAAGGTCTTCCAAAGGCAAGCGCGAAAAGCGTGCGCCCCAAACTCCCCTGGAGCGGGTGGCTCTCAGCCAGTTGAAAGTCACCGCTGTCATCAGGGCGCCCAGCGGTAATCGCGCCTTGGTGGAAGATGCCACCGGCAAGGGGTATGTGGTTCAAAACGGCGTCTATATTGGACTGAATTCGGGTCGCGTGGTCGAGATCACTAACGATCGCATAGTTGTCGAAGAGGAAATTGAAGATGTCATGGGAGAGCTCAAAATTCAAAGCGCCGAGCTTAAACTTCAGAAACCTGCTGGAGAGCTGTAAGATGAGAACAAAGAGTGCGAATAGTGCGATACGGACCCTGACAATGGTTGGCTTGATAGCCCTGCTTTTCAGCTGTGCATCCCAGCCTGTTACCGAACAGTCCGTCCAGCCGGGAGATTCGTCTGCGATGGCGGCGATCACATCGGTGACGGCCTTCGAAAATTCGGATGGGGCGGTAGTCACCATCGCGGCCGACGCTCCGCTGACTTTCTCCTCCTTGAAACAACCCGATCCGCCTGCGGTGGTGCTTTATTTTCCTGAAACCACAGCCGATCAGGCCCAAGTGTCCCAGCCGTCGGATAACGGTGTAATCGGGGGGATCACCACCCGCCAGGGTAATGGCGAGCGCACTGCCCGTGTCGAGATCCAATTGGTGGCCGATAGCGCCTACACAGCCGTCAATGAGGGCAATTCAGTCAAAGTGACTTTTGTGAAGCGTTCGGACGCTATACCTTCTAAGGCGGCCGTTCCAGCGGTTAACGCTGAAGATAGCCCGCCTCCCGCTCCGACTGCGCCAGCTGCCAGTCAAGAGCCCGCGCGGGCAGCTTCCCCCAGTGGCGAAGTCCGCTGGGTAAACAAGATCGATTTTTTAAGCGAGGAAAACGGCCGTTCGACCCTTTCGGTGGCCACCACCGACAAGGTCGATTTCCGGATTCACAAGCTTTCGCCCAAGCAGCTCGAAATTCGTATGTACGACACCCGCATTCCTTCGTATCATCTGCGGCCGCTGATCACTACGCGCTTCAACAGTGCCGTCGATCGGGTCCTCCCCGTCCAGCCGGTCAAAAATAAGAATGAATCGGTGATCGGCATCGAATTGCGCGAAGCCGTTCCTTATATGGCCGAGCAGGCCGGCAACCTGCTGCTCGTTCATTTTGAACCTTCGAGCATTCCGCCCAAACCTATGGAGCAGGCCGATTTGCCGGCATGGAAACGCATTGCCAGTGGAACCGACAACGAGGCCGCACCCGCGCAACTCGGCACGGAGAAATCCGCCCCGGTGGCAGCTGCGGCTGATTTGAATGCTCCGGCGCCGGCCATGTCGAACATGGAAGCGTTTGCTGAAGCCGCCCAGGCCGAGGATTCCGAATTGCGGGCGATGCTGGGGCCGCGGCGCAAAAACTTCACCGGCGAAAAGATCGCCTTGGATTTTTATGAAACAGATATCAAAAATGTCTTCCGCATCCTGCGCGAAGTGAGCGGTAAAAACTTCGCCATTGACAAGAATGTGACCGGCAAGGTGACCATGACGCTGGACAAACCGGTGCCTTATGATCAGGTGCTCGACCTGGTTCTGCGCATGAACCAGTTGGGTATGGCTCAGGAAGGCGACATCGTGCGCATTGCCACTCTGGAAACTTTGAAGAAAGAGGACGACCTGCGCAAGGCCAAATTGGAAGCCTACCGCAAAGCGCGTGAAGAGGTCAAAGCCTTGGAGCCGCTGGTGACACGTTACATTCCGATCAGCTACTCCAATGCCGCTACCGAAGTCAAACCGCATTTGGACAAGATCCTGACCAAGGACCGTGGCAGCGTGAGTGTGGATGCGAAGAACAACCAGATCATCATTAACGATACCGCAGAAGTTGTCCGGCAGGCCGAAAGTATTGTGCGCCGAATCGACAAGGTCACCTCGCAGGTGGTCATCGAAGCGCGCGTGGTGGAGGTGAACAGTAACTTTTCTAGAGAACTGGGGGTCGCCTGGAATCTCGACCTGGGGCCCGATAGTTTCGGGAGTGTTATCGGCAGCGGTGATATGTCCATGAATTTTCCATCGCAGGGTGGTTCTTCGATTGGTATTAATTTTTCGCGGTTAACCGGTCTTCCATGGGCCCTCGAAGCCAGGCTCAATGCTCTTGAAACAAAAGGCGAAGGACGAATTCTCTCTTCCCCGAAAATTCTGACGCTCGACAACAAAAAAGCCAAAATCAAGCAGGGTGTGGAGTATCCCTACCTCGAGCGCGACTCCTCGGGCGGTTCTTCGGTCAAATTCAAGAATATTGACCTGCTGTTGGAGGTCACGCCGCATGTCACGCCCGACAACCGTGTGTCGCTGATGATCTACATTACCAAAAACGATGTGGCCGGCATTACGGCTGGCGTGCCTTCGGTTGCCACCAACGAGGCCGAGACCGAACTGCTGGTCAATGACAGCGACACTATCGTCATTGGTGGCATAATCAAGTCTTCTGAAACTACCGGTCAGGATGGATTCCCCGGTCTGGCCAGCATTCCCTTGTTAGGCTGGATGTTCAAAAATACTACCAAAGTAAAGCAGAGCAACGAGTTGTTGATTTTTCTTACGCCTCGTATAGTCAATTTGGAACAAGCGATGTCGCATTAAAAATCGATGGGTGTACTTAGATAACTAAGTAGATATTAACGGCGGGAGGGCAGGATTGCCTTTCGCCGTTTTTGCTTTGCTCAGGAAGTCATGCTGAAACATTAAGCAGCAGGAGCAATTATGCATGACACCCGCAAGCTGCTTGCCGCTTTATTGGCCACCCAAATAAAACTCATCGGCCTCGATGCAGTCGACCAGGTTCTCGCGACCACGGCCCTGTAGGTTCGAATTTTCTGAAGCCAACGCCAGAAGGTATGATAGCTGCCCCAATCCTAAAAGATATTGAGTATTATCGCCTAACTTTTCGAATGGTGATTCACCACAGGGCTTCGAATTACAGCGGGGTCGGGGTGCTGAAGATAAAGGTGATGTTGCAATAGAAGGTTGTCGTCTATAGCTGCGCGTCTTTGCGTGAACGCATCCCGTCATGCAGTTCATTACACAAAGTCGCATGATAGTAGTTTTTGGTTATCCAGTTGCTCCAGTGACTATTGGCGTTTTCGGGATTGACCCGGATCACCGGGGGTTTTCTGCGGCACCCACGCCGTATCTCACTTGTCCGAAGTGGATAACCCAGATAGTAGTTATCTAAAAACCGCTATCGTAATCCCTCCAAGCGCCTTTTTGCCTTTTCATACCAATCGCTCTCTGGTGAGGCGAGATCGATCACAGTGTCATATGCAAAACTCGCTTTATCTGCTTGCCCTGTCAGAAGATAGGTTTCACCTAAGTAATAATGAACTTCTGGAATTTTGGGCGACAATTGAGCCGCACGCTCCAGATAGCGTAAAGCCAGTCGTCCTTGGTTCATGCTAAGATAAGTACGACCCGTACCGAGATGGGCTTGGTAGTAATCGGGCTGAATCTTCAATGCTTCTTTATAATAACTTAAGGCTGTCTTGTATTCACCTTTATTGTAGTATGCCACGCCTAAATTCGACAATGGAAATTGGGGTGTCGCGTAAAGGACATCCTTCGTTATTTCTTTGAAGGTGGCTATGGCTGTATCCCAATCCTCCACCGTCATGTAAGCGACTCCTAAGTTATTACGTGCTGGTGTGTAACTATGATTGAGCGCCACTGCCTTTTTGAAGTGGGTGATCGCAACGGGCATGCGCTTTTTGACCATGTAGCACAGTCCTAAATCATTATGAACAAAAGGATCGTCTGGAGCCATGCGTTCAGCTGCCAACAATTCTCGCAAGGCGGCAGTATAATCGCCTTGACGCATGTAGGCTTCGCCTATTTCGCGTGTAGCTGCCGCCAATTGTTCATTGTGCTTGGCCTGCTGGCCTCCGCAGCCTAATAGGCTGGTCCATGCTAAAAACCCTATTAAACTGAGACTTCCAAAAACTTTCATGATCTTCATGGTCATCCAATTCCTTTTAGCCGTTGTATCCGGGGCTTGCTTGCAGGTCTCAATAGTGCCAATTGAAAGAATTTCCTTTCGCATTGTACCCCACAAAAGGCGCGGGTTCCAAATCGACAGAATACCGACCTTAACACTTTACTCTCGCCAATGATTTCGTTCTGGTCAACGAGATTCACGATCACCAATATACTTCAGCTTACCACGTCACCACAGCAACCCCATTCGCGCTTAACAGGTCACTGACGGCCGGGGGCATTTCCACGCCGGACATCAGCGTGCGTTTGTTTTCTGCGCCGGCATACATCACGCCCGGAACCGTGATGGTGGTATTGAATTCGGCTGGGCGCGCCGCCGCCAGGAAAGCCGGGTTTTCGGCATAGGTCTCACCCAGGCCTCCGAGCATTTTACGGATGATGGCCGCGTTGTCATCCTGCGCTTCGATCTGAACCACCACCTGGCCGCCCTGGCGGATGGCCTGGAGAGTATCGCCGTAGAGGTCTCCGAAATCGACGAGGATTTCGTTGCCGGTCTGGGTCGAAATCAGATCGGCGTAGGCCTGGATCGACATGCCGGCATAGGTGAAAGTGATCGGAACATTGGGTGCGTAGGAAAAATTGAGAATGCGCGCCAAGCGGCTTACGAAATCTTTTTGACCCGTGGGGGTAATGGCCAGGATGTCCTTGATGGCATGTCGCCCGCTGTCGGCCGCGGAGGATTCTCCGCCACCGGGCAGGAGTTCCTTGATGACGATGCCGTGCTGTTCCAGGTAACGGCGCATGGATTCAGGTGTTTGCTCGTTGCGCGAGCCGACCGGGGTGATGCACAGGCGGCGTTGATCGGCTTCGGGCGTGACCCATTTTGCGCGCACAGACACGAGAATGCCCTGGTCGTCGAACACGATCTCGTCGGTGTCGGGTGTACGGCCGTCAACTGCTTCGAAGATGCCCGCGACGATCTGTTCGACCGATAGCTGGTCATCGTAGGCGACTGTTTTCGCTTCCGGCCACATATTCCGGACAGTGTCAGCGTCATGCTGCATGATGCGTCCATCACGGGCGAAGATCAGGGTGGTGTTTTGCAGCGCCATCATGGGATGCTGTGACAGATCGATTTCGAAATCCAGTTCTTTGGTGGTAGGAACATAATAGGTGCCCTTGCTCAGGAGTCTTCCACCCACGACCGCTGCGGCGGCCGCCAGCCTGTCGTGCGGCGTGTCGGCCTCGGGCGCACGGGCTTCGTCCGTGGCCCTCCCGCTGGCGTCCGTGCTGGTTGCGGCGGTGGCGGGCTGCGCCGGATCGCCTGTTTGTATGTTGCCCTGCGCGTCATATATGGCGGCATAGCCCTCTTTTTCACGAATGGACGGATCGGGTATGTGGATTTTCTGGCCGGCGTAGATGCGGTTGATATCAGTGATTTGCGGGTTGGCGGCCTGCAGGAGTTTGATGCCTTCGTTATAGGCTTGGGTTCCGTAGCCGCCAAAGCGGGCCACGACCAGTTTGGAGATGGTGTCGCCGCGTTGGACTGCATAGGGCTGCGTGTTTTCCTTCAACAGTTCCGTGACTTTGCCAAGACTGACAAACGGAATCGTTACCACGCCGCTGTCTTGGCCGGGCAGAGTGCCGTGCTCCATTTTGCGCAATGGAATGTCAATCGCCTGGCCCGGCCGGAGCAGATCGATATCCTGCACGTGGGGATTGAGTCGCGCGAAAATTCCGAGGAATTCTCGAAAATCCTTGTTGGAAATTTCGCCCTTCTGACGAAAAATCTTATAGATCCAGTCGCCGGTTTGCACCGTGTATGGTTCGCACAGAATATCCCAGCCACGGTCGTAGCGTACAAGGTAGTTTTTATAAATCAAATTGCTGGCGCCGGCGCCATTCGCGGCGAAAAACAACACCGCCAACACGAGAAATCCGCAGCAGATACGGCGCAGCCGGTCAGGAGCGCTCAGTTCAGGCGTAAGAGAGGGGGGCATGATCGGTAGTGCTTGCATTGTGCATCCTTTAGGGTGAAGTCGCGGCACAGATCGAACAGGTGGTCGTGGTCGCCGGTTGCATGCGTCTCGATTTCAATCGGAAATTGTCCCTCCTGTACTGGGATGCCGATGGACGTTCAACGGGATGCCGTCTGTCATGCTGCGCACCGGGGTATCAGCTCTGGGCCTTTCGGGTCAGTTGCAAATCCTCGGCGATCAGTCGGGTTATCGCCCGGACATAGCGCTCGAAGGGCTCGCCGGTCAACGGCCGGCCTGGGGCCGGGACCTGCGTAAGCTCTCCGGGGTGCATATATACCGGTCGGTTGATCAGGGACGGCTCGGGGCGCACCGCGAACTCTTCCGGAAAGTGGTTCTCAAAATAAAGATCCTGAAAACCCGCGAATTTCAGCGCGTGAGCCGTTGAATCGACAATGGCCGTGAGGTTTTTCCCGATCACCCCCTTTTCGACCGCCGTCTTAAGACCGGCCAAGCACTCGCCGCCGTGGGTACAGGCGATGTGGCCGTTGCGATTGGCCTTGAGATACCACTCCATGATCGCCTGTTCAGGAACATGCACAAAGTGTACCTTCTGTCCCCCGGCGATCTCATTGTAGCGTTTGACAAGTTCGATGACGCGCGGCATGGAGACTGGATTGCCGATCATGGCCGCCTGTGCGACCGAAGCGCGTACGTTCTGGGCAACGAACCGTCGCCGTGTCTCATCCGGTTCCTGATAGTATTGATAAACAGGGTCGGCATGGGCAGACTGCACGCCGATGATCGTGGGCAGATCGTCGATCAGGCCGATCCGGCGGAATTTTATAAAACCGCTCATCACCGCCGTGATGTTGCCGGCATTGCCGATCGGCACCACGATGACCTTGTCGGCCATATCATATTCGAATTCCTGAGCGATTTCATAGGAATAGGACTCTTGACCCAGGATGCGCCAGGCGTTTTTCGAATTGAGCAAGGCCACTTCGTATTGATCGGACAACGCTTCGACCACTTTCATGCAGTCATCGAATACGCCCGGAATTTCAAAGACGCGCGCCCCACTGCCTAGAGGTTGCGACAATTGCTGCGGGGTCACTTTCTTGTGCGGCAGAAGCACGGCCGATTTGATGTGCGGCCGCAGGTAGGCAGCGTAAAGGGCCGCCGCGGCAGAGGTGTCGCCGGTCGAAGCGCACACCGCCAGCACTTCGGACACTTTGCCGCTGCTGATCAGAAAGTGGATGTAGCTCAAGGCGCTGGCCATGCCGCGATCCTTGAACGAGGCGCTGGGGTTCTGGCCGTCGTTTTTATAATAAAATCGCAGCCCGACCGCCTCCTGCAAGCCGGCATTGGCCTCGATCACCGGGGTATGGCCCTCGCCCAGGTAGACCACGGCATTCAGCGGGATGATCGGGCCGATGAATTCGTGATAGCGGTAGATGCCCTTGAGGGCCGGAAGGGTCAACATGCGTCGATAGTCAAAAATCTGGCGCCATTGCTCTGGCGGGATCTCTTTGAGCCGTTCAAAGTCCCGATCCTCGATGAGCAGCACCTGGCCGCAGGCGGGGCAGGTGTAAAGCAGTTTTTCAATATCAAACGCGGTTTCGCATCCCAGGCAGCGGTAAATCAGCTGTCCGGCCGGCCGGGGAATCAAATGGGGTTGTATGTCGGGTGGGAAGTGTTCCGGTCTCATGCGATCCTGTCCTTTCCGCCCATATAGGGACGCAACGCTTCGGGAATGATCACCGAGCCGTCGGCCTGTTGATAGTTTTCCAGCAGGGCGGCCACCGTGCGGCCGACCGCCAGCCCCGAACCGTTCAGCGTGTGAACCAGTTGGGTGCCTTTCTGCCCCTTTCGTTTGAAGCGGATATTGGCGCGGCGCGCCTGGAAATCTTCGAAATTGCTGCACGAAGAAATTTCGCGATAGACCCCCTGGGCCGGCATCCACACTTCGATATCGTATGTCTTGGCCGCCGAAAAGCCCATGTCTCCGGTGCACAAGGCAATCACCCGGTAGGCCAGGCCCAGTCGCTCCAGAATCGTTTCGGCATTGTGCAGCAGGCTCTCCAACTCATCGTAGGACGTTTCAGGGGCGGCAAACTTGACCAGCTCCACCTTATTGAATTGATGCTGACGGATCAGGCCGCGCGTGTCCTTGCCATAGGAGCCCGCTTCCGAACGGAAGCAAGGCGTATAGGCCGTGTAATAAAGCGGCAGCCGCTCTTCGGGGAGAGTGTCGCCGGCATGAATATTGGTGACCGGCACTTCGGCCGTGGGGATGAGAAAGTAGTCCCAGTTTTCCAGTTTGAACAGGTCGGCTTCGAATTTGGGCAGTTGCCCGGTATTGGTCATGCTCTGCCGGTTGACGATGAAAGGCGGCAGCGTCTCGGTATAGCCGTGTTCGAGGGTATGGATATCGAGCATGAAATTGATCAAGGCACGCTCCAGACGCGCACCGGCCCCCAGATAAAGAGGAAAGCGCGCGCCGGTGATCTGCGCGGCCCTGCCGAAGTCCAGTATGCCCAGCGACTCGCCGATATCCCAGTGACCTTTAGGCTCGAATCCGAACGCGGGGGGGTGCCCGATGGTTTTAACGACCGGATTGTCTTCGGCATTTTGTCCTACGGGCACCGAAGCATGCGGTATGTTGGGGATACTGAGAAGAATTGTCTTCAGATTTTCTTCATGTTCAATCAGATCTTTTTCCAGGGCTTTGATGCGGTCGCCCACCGATCGCATCTCTGCCATTTTCTGCTCGGCATCGACCCCTTCTCTTTTGAGCTGAGCGATCTGTTCCGAGGCGACATTGCGGCTGTGGCGCAATTGCTCGATTTCGGCCAGAATGGTCGTGCGCTGCTGGTCGGCTTGGTTGAATGCCGTCCAATCGGTTTTGTCGCCGCGAGTGGCCAGCGACTGCTGAACGGCCGCTAAATTTTGTCGGACAAACTTGATTTCTAGCATCACAGTACCTATATTGGTCGAACTTTATTGTCGATACCGCTTATTACGGAAATCGAATACCTCGGTTGCCGGCCTAACGGGTAGGCGCGCCGGTAGTGTAAAGACAGCCGAAACTGTAATGCAAGCGTCGGATTTGGTCAATGATAATTGTGAGTTGACGTCAGTGTCGCCGATCCGGCGACCATACCCAATGAGAAACCGGAGAATGCAATGGAGGAAATCCGAGACAAGAAGCAAGATATCCGCGATGAGATGGCGCGCAAATTTCTGAATAAATCGCCAGAAGAGATCAATGCGAAAATCCTGGCCATCGAAAACCGGCTTTTCGAGTTTGCCAATTTTCTAGAATCCCGGATCGTTCTTTTATATACAACGGCCCCTGGCGAAGTGGATACAACAGGTATCATCAAGCGCAGTATGATGTACAACAAGATTATTGTCCTGCCTGCTTTTGAGCCCAATTCGCACAGAGCTCGTCTTTACAAAGTAGACGATTTGCAAAAGGATCTGGTCCAGGGGCCGCGCGGCAATCTGGAACCCAATCCCAAACGATGCAAAACCGTGCCGATGGACTGCTTGGATATCGCCGTGGTCCCGGGTGTGGCCATGGATGAGAAGGGCGGGCGCATCGGCTTGGGCAAAGGGAGTTACGATCGCCTGATCCCGGAGCTGCCGATTACCACACGCAAGGTGGGACTAATCTTCGAGATGCAGATTTTGCCCACCATTCCCATTGAAAGCCATGACAAACATGTGGATATCGTGATCACCGAAGATCGGATCATATACAAAATCTGACGGCTGTTGAACTGCCAATCAGGACTGAACTGATGGGACCCCCGTTGCAATGCCGGGGGTCCTTCTTTTTGAAATCAGCCAGGTAGCCAGATAGGGTGGGCATCGTTACCATTGTCTTATGTCGATCGCCTCTGTGGCCGTGTTCAACGTTTGTTCGATTCGGTGTGTATCCCATGTTTGGGCGGGATCAGTGTCAGAAAACCAATGATGTTGTTTGCGGGGAAATGCTGGTGGGCAATGCCCACCCTACTTTCGAAATTGGCGCGGACCACCCACCCGGATCACCGGGGCTTTGACTGCTTTACGTCACCCACACCCGTATCTCACTTGCCGAAGTGGATAACCAGTTTTTGTATTCCGCGCTTAAGGTTCCTCCGTTGCGTGACCAGTTATCTAGCGGCAGCCATTGAGGGCCAGGCAAACGATAAATCGGATGTGGACTATGCGCTTGACCGCTAGGGCGGGCTCTGATAGACGGATTTTTGGGGAGAAAATTGCCGATGAAATACGACCGCATGCGTCACGACATGGTAGAAAAACAGATCGAAGCGCGGGGCATTACCGATGTCGCGGTGCTCAAGGCGATGCGCAAGGTCCCTCGTCACCTTTTCGTCAGTGAAGCGCTCATGGATCAGGCGTACAGCGACTTTCCCCTGCCGATAGGAGAGCAGCAGACCATTTCGCAACCCTATATTGTGGCTGAAATGACCCAGGCACTGCAGCTCAGCGCCGATGACCGTGTCCTTGAAATCGGCACCGGCTCAGGGTATCAGGCGGCCATCCTGGCGCAGATCGTCTTCCGGGTGTATACCATCGAACGGATTCACAGTCTCTATGTCAAGGCGCGCAAACTGTTCGATCAACTGGGCTATCACAATATCGTGACGCGTTACTCCGACGGAACCTCGGGCTGGAAAGACGAAAGCCCGTTTAATGCCATCATTGTCACTGCGGGGGCCCCCGTGGTTCCGACCGTACTGGTGAACCAACTGGCGATCGGGGGACGTATGGTGATCCCCGTGGGAGACCAACATGCCCAGGATCTGATCCGGCTGGAACGCGACGAGCGCGGTATTCGCCAGACCAACCTGGGCGCCTGCCGTTTTGTCAAACTGGTGGGCGAGCACGGCTGGAGCGATCCTTCATGATGCGCCGCCTGTACGATTGGGTCTTGCACTGGGCGGATACCCCTTACGGCATTTGGGCCCTCTTCGGATTGGCCTTCGCTGAATCGTCCTTTTTCCCCATTCCGCCGGATGTGCTGCTGATTGCGCTGGCCATCGGCAACCCGGCCAAAGCCTTCAAGTTCGCGCTGGTATGCTCGGCGGGTTCAGTGCTGGGCGGATGGGCCGGCTATTACATCGGCTATGAATTCATGACCGGCATTGGTCAGAAGATCGTCAACATGTATGGTTTTGGCGACAAAGTAGATTACATCGGGGCTTTATACAAACAGTACGATGCCTGGGCGGTAACGATCGCAGGGTTCACGCCCATTCCCTACAAAGTCTTTACGATTGCCGCCGGTATGTTCAAGATCGATTTCCTCGTTTTCACGTTGGCCTCCACGTTTTCCCGATCTGCCCGCTTCTTATTGGTAGCCGCATTAATCCACCGCTTTGGCCCGGGTATCAAAGGATTTATCGATCGCTACTTCAATCCCCTGGCCACGGCCTTCGTCATCCTCCTGGTTCTCGGGTTCGTGCTCATAAAGTACTCTGTATAGCGTTTCCTGCCCCGCATGCTATGCGAATAAGCATCGCCATCGTGCGTACCGGTGAACTTTAGGACGGCAAACCAAAAAGGCTGCCCACCGGTGAGGTCGCTATAAATCTATCACCAGCCGGTTGGAAGGTATTTCTCTCATTTCTTTGTCGATGGCCTCCAAGGAATCCAGTAGATCGAAATACTTCTGGTCTACACCCGCCGGAGGATCGTTGCGGCCCAGCTTATCCCAGGCTTCCCATACATCGAGGACCGTGATGGTGTGGATATCGTGAGCTGGTAGATATAGCCGCTCCTCGTTCGGATCGCTACAAACCGGCGACAGCATGCCACACCGTACCAGTTGGGCGACGATCTGCTCGACCAGAGCACTGGGCAAATCGCACATCTCCGCGATGCGTTCAGCGGACAAGGGCGGGCGGCCTTGTCCAAACTGTCTGAACAGATGGCGCAATATATATAAAGCCACCTGTTTGCGCGCATGAATGCTGATCTCTTGATAGTCGATATCTTCCGTGTGGCGACTCACGTGCTGGTGAGCGTAAGCGATCTGCGCGCCAAATAGTACGATCATCCAACTCAGGTTCAACCAGATCAGGAAAAAGGGTAGTGCGGCGAAACTGCCGTAGATCGCGTTGTATTTGGACAGGAGCACTTGCAGGTGGATATAGGTCCCTTGGACGATCTGGAACATCGTGCCGGCGATGATGCCGGCGACCAGGGCCGAAGCAAACCGGACGTGGGTGTTGGGCATGACCATGTAGATCAGAAAGAACAGCAGCCATACAAGGCCGAAGGGCAGCAACCGGAGCATGGCGAATATCAATGGTCCGGCCAATTCGAGCAAGGCCAGCTGCCGGGTGATCTCCGTGACCTGGGTCGTGATGTAGACGGTAAGACTGCTGGAGATGATCACCAGGAAGGGGCTGATCATCATGATGGCCAAATAGTCGGTGAATTTGCGAAGCCACGAACGCGCGCGCACTTTCCAGATGTCATTGAGGGCTTCTTCGATGTTGCCAAGGACCTTGATGGCCGACCAGAAAAGCAGAATGACGCCGATGCCGGCAATGAGCCCTCCCTGTGTATTTGCCAGCAGGGAACGGGAAAAATCGATAATCTTTTCGACGGCCGCTTCTTGGCCGGCCGAGCGCTGGTAGAGCTGTTTTTCCAGGCCCTGTTCCAGTCCGAATCCTTTGGCCAGACCAAAGGCCAATGCCACGACCGGCACCACGGAAAGCAAGCTGTAGAAGGTCAGTGCCGAGGCCTGCAGCCCGCTTTTGTCCCGAAAGAAACCTTGCACGGTCAGCAGCAGGATACGCAGTGTTTTTAGAAGTGCAGCCCGCGGCTTGGTGAGCGTGCTTTGGTTCAATTGCCAGATCTCGGTCGTCAAGAACCGGACGACTTTCGTTTTGGTGGCATTGATTTTTGGCATAACCGTTCTTTCATGAATGCAGGTGAATGCCTGTTTATAGGACGCCCCTTGCTATGGCCGCAAGTGCAAGTTGTCCAGGTAGAGTGCGCGCGGGCCCGATAAAAGTGCGGTAAATACCATAAAATCCGACATATCATGCAGGTCCATCGTGCGGTCGCGGGGCGCCAGTCGAATATCTTCGATGGGGATTGCGATGGTATGCCAGCCCTGTTCCAGGATGTACGTCCGGTTGAAACGGTCGTGGAAATCATATCCACGTTGATTGTGGGCCTTATCGTTCACTCGGACGGTCAGCCGCATGGGATCGCTGTCCGGATTGTAGAGATCGACTGAAAGCACCTTGAAACCACGCCAGTCGCGGGGAAAATAGCCGATGCGCGCACCGCTGTAAATGAGGGGCTGCAGCCCTATGCGCAGTGAAGCGGCGCCCTGGTTTTTTATGTGCCGATCGATATGCAAATCCTGGCGGTCCGACCAGCGGTCGCGCTCGAAAGGGGTTTCGAAATCGCTTAACACAGGAAAATTTCGCCGGGCGAACGTTTCATCTATCAGCGCTACCGCCACTGGGGTCGTTTCTATCAGGAGCGCGGCAATGGCCGCTATTCTCAGACAACCGATCGTTTCTTTTCTCAAAGTGGCACGCGCGGGGCTGAAAAAGATCAGGGCCACGGCCGTGCCGACCAGGTTTTTTGTAATATCGTGCAGGCTGAAGGTGCGCCCGATCGCCGCTTGCATGATTTCGATGAGGCAACTGGCGGGAAGGATAACAAGCAGGCAAACGAGCAATTGTCGTCCGAACGATTGCTGTGCCATTTGGGCGCGCCGGGTGACTAAAAGGTACGCGAACAGACCGAATGCCGGAATATGCCCAAGATCCCAAGCGCGGTCAAGGGAACGCAGATCGACTTTTTCCGGTCCGACAAACAGAAGTAAACCGCAGACAAAGGCGGCGCCATAAAGCCACCATGCCCCAACGCTTGACCGGCGTCGTTTGGCGCTGCGCGTTCGGGCCGCCGGTATTTGCGCCCTGCCGGGTGCTGTATGGCCCGTCGTACCTGGATGGGCGGTGTGCTTGCCCAGCAATTAGCCACCTAACGGTTTGGTCAATTGAACCGCGACCACTTCGCCGCGCGCACATACCTGGTCCTTGGAGGACAGCACGACCGAAATGACAACTTTGCGGTTTTTGATTTCCTTGATGCGGCCGCGCAGCTCCATGGGGGCATCGATGGGTGTGGGCCGCAGGTAGTCTACGTGCAGGGATGCCGTGACGAATCGAATTTCATCTCCAGTTCCCATGGGGCGACCGGCGGCGCGGTAAGCTGCCGCGGCGGCGGTGCCGGTGCTGTGACAATCGATCACCGAGGCGATCAGACCGCCGTAAACATATCCCGGAACGGCGGTATGTTGTGGCAAGGGCGTAAAACGGCATACGGATTCATCGCCCTCCCAATAGCTTTTGATTTGCAATCCGTCGGGGTTCAGTCGGCCGCATCCATAGCACAGGCTGTGCTCTTCCGTGTAGTAATCCTGAAAAGCCTTCTCGGTCATGTTCGTTCCATCGCTTGTTTGGGTTCACCCCTGCAAAGAACACTCCTCTGCTTTTTCACCACTCTCGTCAAGCGTATTTCTGTGTGTCCTGGTCTGCAGTCCCACGCAGCGCTTGAAACGAGAGGAGGGCGGACACATGCCTCCGCCCTCCGCATAGCCTCGACGATTCGCCGGCCAACGGGCAACCGGCCACGGGCAGACGGATTAAAACTGGGATTCCTCGGTAGATCCCTTCAGGGCGCCGACCGACGACAGCCCTTGCGAAATGCTGTCCATCACCTTGTCGAAATATCCGGTCCCGACAAATTTCTGATGGGTGATGGCCGTGTAGCCGTCCTCCTCGCCATGCGCGAACTCTGTCTGCTGAAAGCGCGAATAGGCGGCCATGCCTTCGGTTTTGTAGCTGTGGGCCAGATCGAACATGCCCAGATTCAGGGTGTGGAAACCGGCCAGGGTGACAAACTGGAATTTATACCCCATTTGGGCCAGTTCCTTCTGGAAATTCGCAATGAGCTTCTCCTCCAGGTTGGCCTGCCAGTTAAATGACGGCGAACAATTATAAGCCAGCATTTTGTCGGGGAATTTGGCATGGATGCCCTCCGCGAAACGCCTTGCTTCGGCAATGTCCGGTTTTTGCGTTTCGCACCAGATCATGTCCGCATAAGGCGCATAGGCCAACCCGCGGGCAATGGCCAGGTCAATGCCGCTGCGAATGTAGTAAAAACCTTCGGAAGAACGCGGTTGGTCTACAATGAACGGTTGATCGCGTTCATCGATATCGCTGGTCAAGAGATTGGCCGCTTCGGCATCGGTGCGCGCGACCAGCACGGTGGGCACATCGCATATATCAGCCGCCAGGCGCGCGGCAATCAGTTTGGTGATAAACTCGCGGGCCGGCACCAGCACCTTGCCGCCCATATGGCCGCATTTTTTAGCCGAGGCCAGCTGGTCTTCAAAATGCACCCCGGCCGCCCCGGCTTCAATCATTTCACGCATCAGCTCAAAGGCGTTCAGTGGTCCGCCGAAACCCGCCTCGGCATCGGCGATGATGGGCGCATACCAGTAAGGACCCCCTTTGCGTCCTTCCAGCACTTGGATCTGGTCGGCGCGGCGCAGGGCATTGTTGATGCGCTGGACCACCGCAGGAACGCTGTTGGCCGGATAAAGGCTCTGATCCGGGTACATCTGGCCGGCCAGATTGTTGTCCGCGGCAACCTGCCAGCCGCTTAAATAGATTGCTTTCAGGCCGGCTTCGACTTGCTGGACGGCCTGATTGCCGGTCAAGGCACCCAGGGCGGGAATGAAGGTTTCATTTTGCAGCAGATGCCATAGCCGTTTGGCGCCGGCCGACGCCAGGGTGTAGTCTATTTTCAAGGTCCCCCGTAATTTCAGCACATCCTCCGCGCTGTAGGGTCGCAGGATGCCGTTCCAGCGCGGATCGTTTTGCCACTCGCACTCCATGGCCGATATTTCGTCGGGAAAGATTTCATGGCAAGAAAGCCGGTCGCACAGGGCTTGCGCTTTTTCTGCGATGGTTTGCATAAACGATCTCCTTATTTCGTATGAATCCGCCAGTCGCGGATCGTTGCGGTTGCGTGCTGTCGGACGCATTGCGCGAATAAATCACAGTGCCGAGATGGGTGTTCCAATACTAGTGCGCAGGCGTTCTATTCGGCCATTCTCCTTGAATGGCGGTGACAAAGCGCGCCGAGGCTCTGTCCTTTTTTTGGGATGCAACGCTGAAGGATGTGCTTTTCGCGCGTGGCGTCCTCGCTACAAAGCGGTATCGGATCGCAGTGTGCGGGACCTGCAAAGACCCGCCTTACTGCCACGGGCCGAACGGATATCAAACAAAATAAGAGATGCAACATTGTTGTCAATGGGGGTTAAAAACCTGTCGGGGCGGCAATCTTAGCAGGCGGCTTAACCACTCCTTTGAGCGAACGTTTAACCAGAATATTCAACTTCGGCTTCCAAACGCCCGGATCACCTTACTACGTGCCAATCCCGAAAGTTGAGCAGAATATTTAATTCACTTCCGAGCCGATACCCTCAATTTTTGCGCTTCGGAATAGGGCAAAATGGGGGTGATGGTCCCCGAACGGATCTGGTCCTGCATCTGCCGCCAGAATTCAGGGGTCAGAAGATCGCCGTGATGTTTCATGAACAGTTGTCTCAAATCGGGTGGCAATGCGAGAAACGAGGCAAATTCTTCCGGGAACACATCGTTTTCGGCGACCATGAACCAAGGCTCGGATGCCATCTCTTCCTCGTGCCCGCGAGCCGGCGGCAAGCTTCGGAAATTGCAATCCGTTAAAGGGCAAAGTTCGTCGTAATCATAGAAGACCACGCGCCCAAGCTGCGTGACACCGAAATTTTTGATCAGCATGTCTCCGGGGAACACATTGATGCGCGCCAGATCTTTGATAGCCCGGCCATATTCGATGACGGCCGTTCGGGCGGCTTCTGGATCGGCTTGCTTCAGATACATGTCCAGAGGAATCAGGCGTCGTTCCACATACACATGGTGCAGGATGACCCGGTTATCCTGGATGGAAGTGGTGCGCCGGGCTTCGGCTTGGATTTCGGACAGCAATTCGGGAGTGAAGCAGCAATCTTCGATCTCCAGATTTTCAAACGTCTGGACGTCCACGAGGCGGCCGGCCCGGTCATGTTTGAAAACATAGTCGTATTTTTCCATCACCTGCTGCTGGGTTGCGTGCTTGGGGCTGGCGAACCGGTCGCGAATCAGTTTGTAGATCAAATCGTCTTGAGGCATGGTAAAAGCGATCATCACCATGCCGCGCTGCCCGGGGGCCGTTTCAAATCGATCCAGACTGCAAACGCGCTGGTGTTCGAGCAGATCGCGGTACAGTTCGGTCTTGCCATGTTTGTTATAGCCCAGGCCGATATACAGTTCGGCGATGCGTTTGGCGGGCATCAATGTTTTGAGAAACTGGACCAACTCGTGAGGACAGGCCGTGCGTACGTGGAAATAGGTATGGCTGAAGCTGAACAGGACACGGATTTCTTCGGACCGCAACAGCAACGCATCCACAAATACGCCTCGCTCAGCGTTGCCCAAGGCAAAAACCAGCGGCATGTGCCCGTTGATCCATTGCAACCGGCCGATGAGATAGGCGCGCATTTCGCGAAAAAATGGCGAACGGACCATCTCGATGTGAAAGGGGCCCTTGCGGTCCTTCTTGTCAAGCAGCAACTGCAGGCGTTCGGCGCACAGGCGGGCATCGGTCGCCATGTCGGCCAGCGGCGTGCGGAAGTCGAAGCGGACCAGCAGGCTTTTGATCGCATCGGCGGTCACCCGGTCCAGCGTCATGGAAAAAGTCAACGGCGGGTGGTCGGGTGGTAAATCGCCTGGAGGCAGCGGTGCTACGAATTCAAGGTCCGGTTCGATGCCCATGGTTTGCAGAATACGGCGATTGACCGAGTTGTAAAAGGTGCAGGCCAACTCGCTGTCGTGGCGGCGTGCGGCGTTTTCGGCAAATCGGGATTTGAGCGCCGCCCACAATCGGGGATCCTGGGCCTGGATTCCCAGCAGGTCCGACACCGTTCGGCAGGTGCGTCCGACCACGCTCTGATACAGATCGAGGCGTTCGACCGTGTCATGGTGCATGCCCGTCCAGTCACGGGCATCGAAATTTTCGGCGGCGCGCTGTGTGATCGCCTCGAATTTTTCTTTGTACGCCTGGTAACCGCGCCACAGAAGCGTCAATACCGGTTCGATCAAATGCGATAGGGGGTGAAATGCCGGGCTGTGAGCACCTTTCATCTTGCCACCTTTGACGGAAACGTCGATTTCGTAAAACAAACCATCCGAATTCCGAAAACCTTTGGATCCCGGCATCTTAGCTGGACCGCGGGTTTTCGCCCACATGATAGGATCAAAACCTGAAATGTCCATCAATTTGGAATTGATCTTTTTCGGTTTCTTCATGTATAAGACCCACTCGCCTTTGTAACCCAAGCAAAGTAATGCGCATGACCAAACACGTTCAAGTTGCCGCAACCCTGATTCGCATGCCTCTTCCTTGCCGGCTGAGGGTTGCCGCTTCGCGTTTCCTGCCAAAGCACGACCTGCCCCCAACCGCTTTGGAAAGATCGGTCAAGCCGCATGCGCCTATAATGGGATACGACCTTCGCCGTTCCTGAGCGGGTCAAGGTGCCCATGCGGAAAGCTGTAACGGTTCAGGCGCTTCCGAGTGCCGCTGTAGCCGCAGTGATGAGCGGTAGAGTGGTCTGGTGGATGATGGTAACAATGTTCAGCTCAATGAACGGGTAGAAACTAAGAAAGGACCGAGAATGGACAATAAGGAATTGCTCGCGCAGCTTGAGGCTAAAAACCGTCAGACCCTTGAAAGCGGCGGAGAGGACCGCATCCGCAAGCAGCATGAAGGCGGCAAGCTGACTGCCCGGGAACGCCTGGATATTTTACTCGACCTGCATACCTTTCAAGAGGTTGACCGTTTTAAGGTGCATCGCTGCACCGATTTCGGCATGGGTGACAACAAAATTGCCGGTGACGGTGTCGTGACCGGATGGGGCATGATCGACGGCCGCCAGGTGTTCGTTTTCGCACAGGATTTCACGTCTTTCGGTGGCTCGTTATCCTTGGCGCATGCCGAAAAAATTTGCAAGGTGATGCGCATGGCCGCCAAGGTCGGCGCCCCGATCATCGGCCTGTGCGATTCGGGTGGCGCCCGCATCCAGGAGGGGGTCAACAGCTTGGCCGGTTACGGCGACATCTTCCTGCAAAATGTCATGTCCTCGGGGGTCGTACCGCAGATTACGGCGATCATGGGCCCTTCGGCCGGCGGCGCTGTCTATTCGCCGGCGCTGACCGACTGGATCTTCATGGTGGAAAAAACCAGCCACATGTTCATCACCGGTCCGGAAGTGATCAAGTCCGTGACACGCGAAGTGGTGGGCAAAGAAGACCTGGGCGGCGCCATGGCGCATAATACCAAAAGCGGCGTGGCCCATTTTGCCGCGCCCGACGACCGCACCTGCCTTACGATGATCCGGCAGTTGATGAGCTTTTTACCCCGCAACAACATGGAAGACCCGCCGCGTGTCGCGTGCGCGGACGATCCCGGTCGCCGTGAAGAACATTTGCGGCAGGTGGTGCCGGCCGATCCAAACAAGCCTTATGACATGCGCGAGGTTATCCGCGCCAACCTGGACGGCCAGGCTTTTTTTGAAGTGCACCAGCACTGGGCCAAAAACATCGTGGTGGGCTTCGGCCATTTGGACGGGATGCCGGTGGGTATCGTCGCCAATCAACCCGCCGTCATGGCCGGCTCTCTGGACATCAATGCCTCGATCAAAGGGGCTCGCTTCGTGCGTTTTTGTGACGCGTTCAACATTCCTTTGATCATCTACGAGGATGTGCCTGGTTTTCTGCCCGGCACCCATCAGGAATATGGCGGTATCATCAAGCATGGCGCCAAGCTGATTTATGCATTCTGCGAGGCCACCGTGCCGCGCATCACCCTGATCACCCGCAAGGCATACGGCGGCGCCTATATCGTCATGAGCTCCAAACATATCCGCGGCGACATTAACCTGGCGTACCCGACCGCCCAGATTGCCGTCATGGGCGCCCCGGGTGCGGTCAACATCATCAGCCGCGAACAGATCAAGGCGGCCGACGATCCCCAGGCGGAACGCGAGCGGTTGATCGCCGATTACCAGGAAAAGTTTTCCAACCCCTACCGGGCCGCCGAAATGGGCTACATCGACGACGTCATCGACCCGGCCGATACCCGGCCCCGGTTGATTCAAGCCCTGCGTATGCTGCGCAACAAGCGCGATACCAATCCCCCCAAGAAACACGGTAACATACCTTTATAGAAAGGCACGGCAAATATGTCCTGGGAATATGTATTTGAATTGATTAAAGGTATTTTGATCACCCAGACCGGCATCCCCAACCTGGAGTTCGGGCAGGTGTTCATGCTGCTCATCTCTTTTTTCTTCCTCTACCTGGCTGTGGCCAAACGCTATGAACCCCTGCTGCTGGTCCCCATCGGTTTTGGTATTTTTCTGGTCAACTTTCCCCTGGTGCCACTGATGGGCTACACCGAACACGGCACACCCGAGTTGATCCGCTTTTTTTATAAATACGGCATTGAGTGGGAAATCATTCCCTGCGTCATTTTTCTGGGATTGGGTGCGATGACCGATTTCGGCCCCCTGATCGCCAATCCAAAAACGCTGCTCATCGGCGGCGGCGCTCAGCTGGGCGTCTTCATCACCTACATCGGTGTTCTGTTTTTCGGCTTTACGCTCAAGGAAGCGGCGTCAGTCGGCATCATCGGCGGCGCTGACGGGCCCACAACCATTTATCTGACCGCCAAGCTGGCCCCCCATCTGTTGGGGGCCAACGCCCTGGCCGCTTACTCCTACATGGCCATGGTGCCGCTGATCCAACCGCCCATCATGCGTCTTATGACCACTGCCGAACAGCGCCGGATCCGAATGCGCCAGCTGCGGCCGGTATCGGCCCGCGAAAAACTGCTGTTCCCCCTGATTGGCTCGATTCTGATCATTCTGCTGATCCCCGCGGTGGCACCGTTGATGGGCATGTTCATGTTCGGCAACTTCATGCGCGAATGCCTGGTGGTGAAACGGTTGAGCGAAGCGGCCCAGAATTCGCTGATGAACATCGTCACCATCTTCCTGGGGATTTCAGTCGGGGCCACCATGCAGGCCGATGTTTTTCTCAGCTGGAAGCCGCTGCTGATATTCGGTTTCGGTTTGCTCGATTTCGTGGTCTGCACCTTTGGCGGTATTCTGACCGTGCACATCATGAATCTGTTTCTCAAGGAGAAGATCAACCCCCTGATTGGTTCGGCAGGCGTCTCAGCCGTCCCAATGGCCGCGCGGGTTGCGCATTCCGAAGGCCTGAAGGCCGATCCCAACAACTGGCTGCTGATGCATGCCATGGGCCCCAACCTGGCCGGACTGATCGGCTCGGCGGCGGCGGCGGGCATGTTTATCGCCATGTTTCAATAGGAGGGAGGCGCATTATGAAATTAAGACATTTTTCCATATGGCTGCTGGTGGCGTTCTTGCCGGCATGCGCGCCCGCGACGCTCTGGGCGGCATTCGGCGAGGATATCGAAAAACCAAAACCCGAATTTACACGTGAAGACGGCGACTGGGTCGCCCGCTTTGTACCGCGTGGCAAAAGCAACGCGATTCGTGTCCGCTTCCAACTGGACGGCGGCCAAATACGCGAGGCAGCCGCCATGGAATTCGCGCCGGCGGAGCAGCCCGATGTGGATAACAAAAACTTTCGTTCCGATTTTTTCAAAGTGCGGGCAGATGTCCCGACCGGTGGTGAGGCAGCCTTGTCGCTCAGTTCAGACTATTTCACCAGCGCCACCGAGTTGTGGGGGCCTCAGACCACAGGCGGGGCCCAGTGGGGCTCTATGGGGGCGGTCACTGCCGATCGGGCGGATCTCGTCAAGATGTTGACCGTGACCATAAAAGATGGTGGTCCTCTGGATGCCGACGGTCAGGCCGATGGTCGGATTCTGGTGATCTTCGGTCCTCGCGACTCTTTTTGGGGATACGCCCTGGGCACTCTTTTCATTCGATTTTTCGGCATTTTTCTGGTGCTTGCGATTTTGATGATGGGTATGAATTTTTCCGGCTGGGTGTTTCGGCGTATCGATCGCGGCAAAGAAACGTCGCCCGCTTCAGGCGTCGGCGCCGTTGATCACACCGAAGCAATCGTTGCAGAGACCGCGGGTGTTTCAGCGGAAACGGCAGCGGCCATTGCCGTAGCCCTGCATCTGCATGCGACCGGGTCGGCGGCGGTGAACACCCCGCAAAGCCCGCAGCAATCGGCGTCGCCCTGGTCCCTGGATGGCCGGGCCAGGCTTATGGGCGACCGCTTGCCGGTTTTCGATCGTCTTAAACGCAAATAGACATAAAGGACACGCAGATGACCCTCTATAAATTGACTATCAACGATCAGCGGTTTGAAGTGGAAGTGGGCGCCATTCAGGGCGACATCGCGCAGGTATCGGTGAATAAGGCGGCTTATCAGGTGAAGATCGAAAAAGACGGCGGTACGCAACCCGCGGCCGTTTCGATATCACCCGCGGTCGCGCGTCCCGCCGTGGATGTGGTTTCAGTGACGCCTTCTCCCCGACCGGCAGGACCCGCCACCGCGGGCGCCGGCGTGGTCGCGGCCCCCATGCCCGGTAAAATTCTGCTTATCGATGTCAGAATCGGAGACAAAGTTCAAAGTGGTCAGACCGTGGCCGTAATGGAGGCCATGAAAATGGAGAACAACATATTAACCCCCATCGACGGGGTGGTTAAAGAGATCCGCGCAGCCGTCGGCACGGATGTGGCCACAGGCGATGTGATCCTGATAATCGGCTGAAAGGCACGGGTGCCTTGACCATAGTGGTAGCCAAAAAACGGGACAATCCAATGCGGATTGCCCCGTTTTCCATATCAGCCGATGGCGGCGGGCTTGCACAGCAGTTCGGCATCAGTGGCGATCCGGCCGCAGCCGTCGCAAACGTACTGCATTGCGGACAGCTTGGATTTGCACACATGGCGGGAATCGGTATTCGGAGCACCGCAGTAGCGGCACTTTTGTCGGTCATTGCAGGGCTTGCACAAGTGGCCGGGTTCTTTGGCCAATGCGCCGCAACGTTTACAGGTGTAGGTCATCAGGCGCACTCCTTTCCTGTCTAGAGGTCAACACGCAATATGACGACTTAAAAAAATTCGTCAAGATTGCCATCCGAGACCCTTTGCAGGTCCTGGCCACTGAAAAGCGGTTTGGCCGCGCACGTAACCAAAATTACCTTGACAGCCGAGCGCTTTTCAGCATTTCTAGGGCCGCCAGTGGCCGCGCCGGCCATGTGGAGGATACTGATGAAACAAGGAGGCCTTTGCAATGAGAGCGAAAAGCGTGATCTTGCCTGCGACTGAAATTCCCCGGCAATGGTACAATATCCTGTCCGACATTAAAATGAACCCGCCGCTGGGCCCGGACGGCAAACCGATTCAGCCCGACGCCCTGGCGCCGGTATTTCCCATGAACCTGATCGAACAGGAGGTCAGTACGCAGCGCTGGATCGATATTCCCGAACCGGTCCTGGACGTTCTGTCCATCTGGCGCCCGGCCCCGTTGACGCGCGCAGATCGCTTTGAAAAGGCCTTGGGAACCCCGGCCCGCATCTACTTCAAATACGAAGGCTGCAGCCCTCCCGGCAGCCACAAGCCCAATACCGCCGTGGCGCAAGTGTATTACAACAAAGTATTCGGCATCAAAAACATGACCACGGAAACCGGCGCCGGACAATGGGGCAGCGCGCTGGCCTTTGCCTGTGCCCAGTTCGGAATGAACTGCAAGGTTTACATGGTGCGGATCAGCTTCGATCAGAAACCGTATCGCAAGGCCATGATGGAAACCTGGGGCGGAACCTGCGTCGCCAGTCCCAGCACCCAGACCCAGGCCGGCCGCGACGCCTTGGCCAGGGATCCCGAAACACCGGGCAGCCTGGGCATCGCCATCAGCGAAGCCATCGAGGAAGCCGTGGGCGACACCACCGGCCAGACACGCTACTCCCTGGGCAGCGTGCTCAACCATGTCATGCTGCACCAGACCATCATTGGCCTGGAGGCCAAAAAGCAGTTGGCCATGATCAACGAATATCCGGACATCATCATCGGCTGCGCAGGTGGCGGCAGCAATTTCGCCGGTCTGGCATTTCCATTTGTCCAGGACAAGATCAACGGCAAGCAGATCGAAATTTATCCCGTGGAACCCAAAGCCTGTCCCAGCCTGACACGGGCGCCATTTGTCTATGACCATGGCGACACGGCGCGCTACACCCCGCTGCTGCCCATGCACAGCCTCGGCCATGCTTTTGTGCCCGCGCCTATCCATGCCGGCGGATTGCGTTATCACGGAATGGCCCCGACCGTCAGCCAATTGGCCAACGAAGGGTTGATCACGCCCAAATCGGTTTTCCAGACCGAAGCTTTCCAGGCCGGTCTGTTATGGGCGCGCACCGAAGGCGTCATTCCGGCGCCGGAAACCACCAATGCCCTGGCCCTGGTTGTTCAGGAAGCCCTTAAAGCCAAGGAAGAGGGCAAGGAAAAGGTGATCGTGTTCAATTTTACCGGTCACGGTTTGCTGGATCTGGCGGGATATGAAAAGTTCATGGCCGGCAAAATCATGGATTTCGCGCTCAGTGATGAGGATATGGCCAAATCTATGTCGGTTTTCGCTGATTTTCCGAAGCCGCAGGACCTTAAAAGTTTTTAATAGACGTTCCAGGCAGGTTCGATGTCGTAATGACCGAATATGACGATAAGCAAAGACGCTGCCCGCGATTGGGCAGCGTCGTAAGTTTCCATTATTGCCGCACAGTCGGTGATGCACCGTGCTTCAAAGTGCTCGACTGCTGGTGGGAACGGTTCGATGTGGCCGCCTGCCTGCGCGAATGCCTCAGCCCGGAAGCTTTCGCACGCTTGGCTGCCGCTGGCCCGCCCGATAAAGTGACCAGTTTGGTCGATCTGATTCGTCAGGCCCGTGAGCGGGTGGAAAAACCAAGCCAGCGCTGAAGGTCCAGCCCCTTGCGCCGTCTCACCGGACATGACGGATAGGATGGCGACAACACGTCCTTGTTACACTGAGAGCACAAATCCGCCACGATGATGAAAATCAGGGGCCGGACCTGGGTGGTTCAGGGCCCAGTAGGCGATCTGGTTGTCCGTGGTCCGGGTCACCGCGCAGATGGCGATTTTTACGGCGCATACGGCCAAATCGATGGCGCTCAACGCGATTGCCGCCGTAAGCTCAAAGCGGTCAGCCGCTGTGGTCACCGCCACCGGCAGAGCCGTAAAAGCCGCTTCTTCCCGCATTCCCCGGCGATAGGCATCGAAGCAATACACATTCCAGTGACCCGCGGGCGACAGGTTGACCTCCCAGTAGGCTTCCGATGCCGAAGGGGCCAAAAAACATTCGAAACAGGTCTGCTCCCACAGTCCCTGACGACGCTTGGCTGGTGTGGTCACCGGAGGCAACTGCACCAAGGACAAGGTTCCTCGCAGGGAATAGTGGATCTCGAGAAGCCCATCCGTGCGCGTGACGGTCCCTGTCAGGGTGATGTCGGTCGGTGTGCGATCTGTCGGATAAGGGCGCAGCGTGAATTGTGTGGTTTTCATCTTTTTACCAATGGCGACGCGTTAGCCGTTCTCATTGCGCGCAGGCGCAGAGACCCCCCTGGTCACAGCACCGGATCATGGCATACGGCACCCTGCCTTGCAAGAGTCGTTGATTCGTCAAAGGCATTGGTGCGGGAGAATCCGGCCCCGCTATCTTGTGCGATGCCCCAAATACAGTGGTTCGCGCGGGAGACCGCCGGTCGCCCCTACAGCGGGCACCGTGACCATCAAGGTGTCCATTGGCCCCAGGGATCAACCGACATCTACGCACCGGGCGAACACAAGGTCCGCCAATAAAAAACGATGCCATGTGCCGGAAATCATAAAGACCAATAAAGACCACCTTTCTGCGGACCTTCGAGAACCCTCACTGCCCTATCATCGCAGGGGGGTTCCACCTGTAGGGGCGACCGGCGGTCGCCCGGTGCGGGAGCAAAGCCACCACCCCGGCAATTATTGGTGCGTGAGAAAAAGGCTGCGCCAGCCTGTGCGACGACCCGAATACAGTGGGCACCGTGGTGATCAAGGTGTCCATTCGCCCCAGGGATTCAACGACATCTACGCACCAGGTGAACACAAGGTTCACCCTTGAGGAAAAACGATGTCCATTTCTGACATGCGGCCCATACGCACATGCGGTTAACCTGTGGACACGTAACGAATTCATTGACCGCATAGCTTGAATTGCATATATAAAACCGATTTACAAAATCCAGGATCGCCGCGAAGGTGCGTGGCCGCTTGACGGAGGGAGATGACGACCATGGGGAAAACCTATAAGATTGCAGTACTTCCAGGGGATGGTACCGGCCCGGAAGTGGTGGCTGAAGGACGCAAAGCCTTGAACGCGGCAGAAACCAAATTCGGCTTTAAACTGGAGATGACCGATTTCGACTTCGGCGGCGAGCGTTACCTGCGTACGGGCGAGATCCTGCCTGAAACGGCGGCCGACGATTTGCGCCGTTTTGATGCCATTTTTCTGGGCGCCATCGGTCACCCCGGTGTCAAGCCCGGCATCTTGGAAAAAGGGATTCTGCTGCGCCTGCGCTTCGAGCTCGATCAGTATATCAACCTGCGGCCGGTGCGTCTCTTTCCCGGTGTGGACACCCCGCTCAAAAACAAAGGGCCCGAGCAGATCAACTACGTCGTGGTGCGTGAGAACACCGGCGGCATTTACACGGGCACCGGCGGCATCTCGATGAAAGGCACTCCGCATGAAGTGGCCGTGCAGAGTATGGTCTACAACCGTTTTCAAGTCGAGCGCTGCCTGCGCTATGCCTTCGATTATGCCCGCAAGTTCGGCAAAAAGGCCCAGGGTATCGCCGATGTGAACACCCTGGCCCTGGTCGGCAAAACCAACGTATTGACCTATGTATTCGACCTGTGGGAGCGCGCCTTCCATGAAATCGGCGAAAAAGAGTACCCGGATGTCAAACGCGAATACTACCATGTCGATGCCACCTGCATGTACATGGTCAAGAGCCCCGAGTGGTTCGATGTGCTGGTGACCTCCAACATGTTCGGAGACATCATCACCGATCTGGGCGCTGAGACCCAGGGCGGCATGGGCATTGCGGCAGGCGGCAACATCAATCCGGGCGGCGTGAGCATGTTTGAGCCGATCGGCGGGTCGGCCCCCAAATACACGGGTCAAAACATCATCAATCCCCTGGCGGCGATCTGCGCGGGCGGCATGATGCTCGAAACACTGGGCGAACTGGAAGCGGCGCGCGCTATCGAAAACGCCGTGCGCGATGTCACTGCAACCAAGATCAAGAGCCTGTCGGCCGGTAAAATGGGATACAGCACCAGTCAGGTGGGTGACTTGGTGGCCGAACGGGTGTAAAACCCGCCGGTCATGATCGTTTGAGATATCCAAGGGGGCGGTCGACGCCCCCTTTTTTAGTTTGAGGCCTTTTGCAATCACGCCCTTTTATAACCTTGGACAACATCACCGTTCGCCTGCGCAATCGCTGGCTGCTGGAGCGCACCAACTGGCGCATCTGCCGCGGCGACCACTGGGTGGTGTGGGGACCGAACGGCGCCGGCAAAAGCACGCTGGTGCAAGTGCTCACCGGCCAGGCCGTAGTCGTGCAAGGCGCGGTTCAAAGACATTACGAGGATGATCCGACCCTGTGCGGCGGCCGCCCGGCCCTGGCCCTGGTCTCTTCGGAACAGTACCACCGTCTTTATCAGCGCGAACGGATGTTAGGCCACATGCGCTATTTCAGCGGCCGTGCCCAGGACGCCACACTTGCCGGCAACCTGTTCGATTCCGACATGCCCGGCGAGCGTCCCGCGGACCAACGGCGCCGCGAGCACATTCAGGATGTGCTCCAACTCTCCCCTTTGCTGGCCAAACCATTGATGGTGCTCTCCTCGGGCGAGATGCGCAGGGTGCTGCTCGGCCGGGCTCTGCTGGCGAACCCCTGCCTTTTGATTCTTGACGAACCCTACAATGGCCTGGATGCCGCCGCGCGCGTGCAGCTCGCGGGTTTGCTCGCATGGCTTTCCGCGAACGACACCCAGTTCGTGTTGATCACGCACCGCCTGTCCGAAATCCCGATCGGGGTCGATCATGTGCTGCAACTTGAAGGCGGCCGGGCGATATGGCAGGGCCGGAAAGCGGCGTTTATCGAACGTCTGGCGCAGCCGGCGACCGATCCGCAGGCGGTTCGCGCGCTGCAACCGGTCGCCCAACGGGAAAAGGTGACGCTCGCTGAACCCCCGCTGATCGCTATGCGCGCGGTCACTGTGCGCTTCGGCGATCAGGTGATTCTGGACCGCATCGCGTGGACCATGCACACGGACGAGCATTGGGCCTTGACCGGCCCCAATGGCGCCGGTAAAAGCACGCTGCTGGCCCTGATCACTAGCGATCAGCTGCAGGCCTATGCCAACGACATCTCTGTTTTCGGCCGCCGCAAAGGCTCGGGCGAATCGGTCTGGGAGATCAAACAGCAGATCGGGTATGTCGGCGATGACCTGCAGGCGCGTTACCAACGCCAAATGACCGGCTTCGATGTGATCTGCTCGGGCTTTTTCGATTCGGTGGGCCTCTACCGGCGGTGCACGCCCGAACAGCGCCGCACGGCTCGGCAGTGGGTGCAATCGCTGGCCATGGAAGAGATCGCCGAACAGCCCATGGCACGACTTTCTTTCGGCCAGCAGCGCTTGGTCCTGATAGCCCGTGCTGTGGTCAAGAACCCGCGCCTGTTAATCCTGGACGAACCCTGCAATGGGTTGGATGGTGTTTATCGCCGCCGTGTGCTGGAGATGCTCGCGCGCATCAGCCGCATCAGCGCCACGCAACTGCTGTATGTCAGTCACCGTCCAGACGAGATGCCCGCCTGCATTACCCACCGGCTTCGTTTGGAATCGGGAAAGGTAGCAGCCGTCGATCATTTCGAGGATCAGGCCCCTTCAGCGGGCGCCAAGCGGTAGATGCGGCCGCCGCTGAAGTCGATCACGTAAAGTTCACCAGCGGTGTCCTGCGCGAAGGAAACGATCCGTAAGCCGGATTCGATCAGCAGCTCGGACTGACGCCCGTCGATGTCGGCGTCCACCAGCCGCCAGATCCGCCCGGAAATGAAGTCACCGTAAATGTAGTCCCCGTCCAGACCAGCAATGGTCGAACCCCGATAGACATAGCCGCCGGTGATCGAGCGGTCGCCTTGGCCGTGGCCGTATTCGGCCACCGGGGGCGTCAGTCCGGTCGTGCCGCAGGTGTCGGCCTCATAACAGTGATTGCCTTCCAGCAGTGGCCAGCCATAGTTTTTTCCTGCCCCGACCCGATTGATCTCCTCCCAGGCATTCTGACCCACATCGGCGATCCACAGATCATCGGTCAACATATCGAAGCTGCCGCGCCAGGGATTACGAAAGCCCCAGGCGAAAATTTCCGGGCAGCCGTCGCTGTCACTGCACGCCGCGCTGGCGGCAAAGGGGTTGTCAGCCGGAATGCTATATGGCCGCCCGGGCGTGTCATCCACCGCGATGCGCAGGATGGCGCCCAGCAAGGTGTGCCGATTTTGGGCATTGCGTTCCGGATCGCCGGCCCCGCCGCCATCTCCCAAGGCAATATACAGGTAACCGTCGGGGCCGAACCCGATCCAACCCCCATTGTGGTTTTGATAAGGCTGATCGATGCTCAGCAGGCGCTCCTCACCGCCGGAGATGGTGACCCCCTCGTCGAGGCTGGTGAAACGGGAGATGTGGGTGGTCAGCGGCGTTCCCGGTCCGGTATAGTTTAAGATGATCTGGCCGTTGCCGCCGAACCCGAAATCCGGGTGAAAGGCCATGCCCAGCAGCCCACCTTCGCCCACGGGCGCAACGCTGTCGGACAGATCGATAAGCATCGAACGGCTCTGCGCATCCGCTCCGACAAAGGTGTGCACCCGGCCGGCCCTTTCCAGCACATACCAGCGTTGCGGCTCGACCGGATTCTGAAGCAAGGCCACGGGATTGTCGAAGGTCAGATTGGGGAAGGCGTCAACCAACGCGACCGGCGGCGGGTTGTTCGGCACCGGCGCGTCTGAGGAGCCGCTGCCGCCACCGCAACCTGTCAGCGCCAGCAAAACCAAACAGACAGCATCACGGAAACGATAATGCGTCATGAATGCTCCCCCCTTTCTACTGTCACAGGGAACTGACGGCCCCCCGCATGCGTGCATTGGTCTCCAGGTTTTCAAGGGCCAGCCGGAACGCGTCCCCCAGATTCGGGTGGACCCGCAGATACTCTTCGGCAAAACGCCGCACCTCTTTTTCCCGGTGCAGGCCGCCATAGGGAACGATCGCCGTGATCACCCGCTCGTAAAGCAGCGGATGCAGACTTTCCAAAGTCTTCAAGTTGGCCAGATACCAGTCCCACAGGTGGTCCTGGGCGGCCGGGTTGCCCGCCGCAGAGACAATCGGAATAAACCGATTGCGCGGCGGCACTTTTTCCAGGGTAAACGCCAATGCTGCCGCGGTCTGGTCCCAGTCCGCGAAGCCGCCCAGCGCGGTCAGTATGTTCAGGCGCTCATGTTCGCTGGGGGATTCATCAAAACGCCGGCGCAGCCAAGTCAATGCGCTTTGGCCCTCACGCCAGGCGCCGACCTGCATGACGGCCTTGGCAATGTCGGGATGGATCGGCTGCCCGGTCGTGAGCTGCGCAAATTGTTGCGCGGCAAAGTCGGCCGCCCCTTCACAGCCCCATACGGTCCCTTGCCAGAGCAGTTGGTCGCGTAAAATGGCCGTGGTCTGCGATTCATCGATGATCGGGCTCAAGCCGATGCGCTGCAACACCCGATCGACTAGTCGCCGGCCATGCGCTGCGATGGGGTCCCGTTTTTCAGGCGGCGCCGCCAGCATGGCCTGGAACAGGTGCGCAGCTGCGCTGGCCAACGGCAGAAACGCCGATTCGTTTTCATAATGATCTAAAAAGACCAGATAGTCGGATAGGGGCAGCGTGCCTTGCCGGACCAGCGCGTACAGATCGTTTTGAATGCCCCAGCGATCCTCGACGCTCAGCGAATGCTCGGCAACGCGAACGCCCAGCACAGCCAGGTTTTCCCGGTCTGCATAGTGCACGCGATAAAAGCCGGTCTGCCGGCTGTTGATCTTGTAGGCCACGGTTTCCGCGGGCAAGGTGGCGACGGCTGCCGGTTCCTGCATCAACAGGGCCTGTTCGTGCTGTTCGCCATTGCGGGTCCAGATGGTCATGGTCAGGGGCACGATCCAGCTCTGCTGGTTAGGATGATCCAGGTAGGTAAAGCGTTGCTGGGACAGCTTCAACGTATCGCCCTCGCGGGTCACCGTGATCAGGGGGTGCCCGGGCTGGCCGATCCAACTCTGCATCATGGCCGTGATCGGCTGGGCCGAAGCCTTTTCAAAGGCCTGCCACAGGTGATGGCTCTGGGCGCAATCATATTGATGGGCGTTCAGGTAACCGCGCACCCCTTGCTGATACGCCTCGTGGCCGATGTAGCCTTCGACCATGCGCAGTATGCTGGCCCCTTTGTTGTATATGATCGGCGCGGTGCTGGAATTGATCACCACGTGCTCGCCGCCGGGGATTTCGATGGCGATCGTGTCGCGCATGCCGTCGCGGGTAAAAGCGGTGCCCGTTTCGCTGAGCAGGAATTGATCCCAGATGCCCCAATCGGGATGATAGTGGGCGACCACGCCGAACCCGAAGTAAGTGGCAAAGCTTTCGTTCAGCCACAAAAACTTCCAGTCGGCCGGGGTTACCAGGTTGCCGAACCATTGGTGGGCGATTTCATGCGCGATGACTTCGCAGATGCGTTGAACGCCGGCCTTTGAGGTTACGTCGGGGAAGTGCAGCAGCAGATTCTCCCGGAAAGTGATCGCGCCCCAATTTTCCATGGCGCCGAAGGCGAAGTCAGGTACGGCGATCAGATCCATCTTGGGCAAGGGATAGGCGATGCCGTAATACTCCTCGCAGTAGCGCAGGGCTTTGCGGCCGAAGGAAAGACCCAACCCAGTGGTGTGCCCGAGGTCCGGCAAGTGCGCCAGGCGTACACGCGGATCTTCACTGTCCCGGGCCAGTTCGAAATCGCCCAGCCCGAAAAAGAGGAGATACGTGGACATGCGCGGCGTGGGCTGAAAATCGATGCGCTTGCGTTGGTCATCCAACATCTCTTCATGTTGCGGCAAGGTGTTGGCCAAGACAACTGCGCTGGCCGGCGCGCTGATGGAAAGCTCGAAGACGGCTTTGTGCAAGGGATGGTCCATGCAGGGAAACGCTTGACGTGCGGAGCTTTCCTGAAACTGGGTGACCGCCAGCCGGTAGGTGCGTCCGTCGTGGGTGGCCTGGCTGCGGTAAAATCCGGACATTTTATCGTTGATGATGCCCTGGTATGCGATGCGCAGGGTAAAACGGCCGCTCAGCGCCCGTGGTAAATGAATGGTGAGTGTCTCTTTGGTCGGGTTCACCGCAAAGGGCAGATCGATCCAGTGCTCTTCTTCGTGCAGGGCACATTGCCATACCGCCAAGTCCAGTACGTTTAATGATACGGATTCCGTGGGCGCATCCGCGGCCAGCGTAATGGTAACCTGGCCTTTGAATTCATAACGATCGAGATCGGGGGTGATGTGCAGAGCATAATGAAGAGGTTGGGTGCCGGACATGCGCAATCCTTTCTTTGGCAAAGGGTTAGGGAGAGCAGCCGCTTTCGATCCATTCTTTTGTGAGGCAGGCAGGGTCGGGAAGTTGGCCTTATCGTGGAGCAATATAATAACGCCGCGCGCCCCTTGCAAACCCGGAGTGGCTGACATATGGTGAAAAGGTATTTACGGTGTAATCAGGGGATATTATGACGCAGCGCGGTCACGCACCAGCGTGGTCTTTGCGTTGCATGAACTCCGATTCAATCCTGATGGTTGGCGGCGCTGGCGTCGCCGGGAAATGGTTTGGTAAGTATGGAAAAAACCGTAAAGATCTTGGTCATCGTTTTTGCGGTCGCGGGGCTGGCGCTCCTGGGCTATTACTTGGTCAATCAGTGGCATACCCGCACCGTGGCGCAAACCCTCGAACAGGAACGGCAGGGTTGGCAGGAGCGGGTCGCCCGGCTCGAAACGGAAGTTCAGCGTTTGAAAGAGGAGGTCGGCCCGCGTACGGCCCAGACCGATCTGGCGGACGTATTCGGTTCGGATAAACCTCTGGCACAGGAAGAAACCGTCGACTGCCAAAGGATCACCACCCAGGCAGTGGCCTTCTTCCGTTATCTGGACGGCCAGGCGTATTTACAGGATTACAATGACAGTATGCGGGCCGAGACATTTTTTGAAGATGTTTTTCAGCGGCTGGCCGCCAATCCGCCCACCAATGTGGGTGAAATGGACAACCTGTATACCGTTATCCGCAACGTCACTCACCTTTACCGCGTGCTGGGTAAAGAGCGTATTCTGCTGATCAACGAAATAGCCAAAAACGAAGCGCCGGTCGTGGAACCGGCCATGGGCGTCATATTCAACTGGATGGCGGTTTGCGGCACGGGCAAAGGCAAAACGCCGGATAGCGCCCGGCTCGAATCCCTATATCAGTATGCCTGCTTTTTTCTCAACACCATGGGCGGCCGCGGGTATCTGCTCAGGCGCGACAGCAAGGTGCGTATGCTGACGAACTACTATGCCCTGCGGGTCGTGGACATGGCCAACGATGCCAACCTCAACTCTCTGGGCATCGATATACGACCGCACCTCGATTATTTATTCTACGACATTAACAACCAAAAAGGCTTGCTCTACCGGCAGCGTTATCTGACGCAGTTGGCGGCGTTGAAGAATAAGTACCACTAAAAGCCCGCCCTTATAGAACGGCGATTCCGGCGCAGACGGCTTTACTCCCCCAATTCAGCCAATTTACTTTCAAGATCCGCATCCAGACTTTCCTTGCGGGTATAAAGATCTTCTAAATCGGCGAATTTTTCATCGATCACCGTTTGGCTTTGATGTATCGATTGCGACAGCTGCGCGATGCGGCTGCCTTCTTTTGCCTGAGATGCCGCCACCAGTTCTTCGTTGAACTGCCGAAGACGGCGTTCTTCCGTCTCGATGCATTTTTCCGTTTCGGCAATGGCCGTCTCAACCGGTTTGCGGGCTTTGGCGTGTTCGCTGGTAATGGCCGAGCGCAGGCGCCGCATTTCTTTTTTAGAGCGTTTGGTCTCTTCCGAGAGAGCTGCGTCCAGCACCACGCTGGTCGTCTGAACGCCGGGGTCGTCGCCCCATCCGCCCTTGTCCAGAAAGTCCTGGTAGGTGCCCTCGAATACGGTCACGTTGTTGCGGTGAAAGACCACCAGGCGCTGCGCCAGTGCATGCAGGAACATCTCGTTATGGGTGACCATGATCACCGCGCCGTCGAAGTTGTCGATGGCAGCCAGCAGTGCGTCGCAGGACGCCATGTCCAAATGGTTGCTCGGTTCATCGAGCAGCAGCAGATTGATCGGCTTGACCAGCAGCTTGCCCAGCATCACGCGAGCCTTTTCGCCGCCCGAAAGAACCTCGATCTTCTTCAGGGCCATGTCGCCTTCAAAGAGCATGGATCCGCAGATGTTACGTGCCAACTGGCGATCCACATCCGGATGGCTGCGCTGTACTTCTTCTTCGACCGTGTTATAGGGATTGAGGGTCTGGATATTGGTCTGTTCGTAGAACCCGCTGACCACGCCTGGATGATACGTGATCGTGCCGCCGCTGGCCTTCAGGTTGCCGGCGAGCAACTGCAGCAGCGTGGTTTTGCCTTTCCCGTTGGGGCCGACCACGCACAGGCGGTCTCCGGCATTCAGGGAGAAGTCCAGATTTTCGAACAGAGGCGCCTGGGCAGGATAACCAAACGTCAATTCGCGCACGCCGAGTAGCTGCTTGCCGCGGAAGGGCAGGTCGCGGAAGCTGAATTCCAGGTCGCGCAGTTTGTTCAGTTTGTCTTTTTTTTCCATTTTCGCCAGCGCCTTGACGCGGGACTGGACCATCCCGGCCAGGCGGGCCTTGGCGCGAAAACGCGTAATGAACTGTTCGATCTCCTTGGTGCGCCGCTCGTCATTTAAGCGGGTCTTTTCGAAAATCTCCTCATCCTGGGCGATCTGCGAGTAGTACTTCTCGGTGTTACCGGCAATTTTGCGGATTTTATGACGGTGAATGCCCAGCGTGTGGGTGACGATGCGATCCGTGAAGCTGCGGTCATGGGTGATCAGCATCAATTCACGCGGCCAGCTGACCAGAAAGCGCTCGATCCAACGGATTGAGGTGATATCCAGGTAGTTGGTGGGCTCATCGAGCAGCAGCAAGTCGGGTTCGGCGACCAACGCTTTGGCCAGATTGAGACGCACCTGGAATCCGCCCGAAAATTCATTGGGGTGGCGCCCCATGTCATCCTGGTCGAAACCCAATCCCGCTAGTATTTTTTCTACTTCCCAGTGGTGGTCGGCTTTGGTGGGCGGCAACCCCAGCATGCCTTCTTCCAGAACGGTCGGCCGCGTGAAAGCGATCTGCTGCTGTACGTGCCCGATACGATATCCTTTGGGTACGGACAGCGCACCGCTGTCGAAATCTTCCTCACCGATCAGCATTCGGAAGAGAGTGGTTTTGCCGTGGCCGTTGCGGCCCAACAGTCCGACGCGCTCCCGCGCGTTGATTTTAAAACTGATGGCATCGAACAGGACCTGTCCGCCATATGATTTGGTAAGATTTTCTGCTGCTATCATGATGCGTTGATTCGTTCATCGTTAAGTGGTTATAGTTAAATGGGTCGAATCTTTAAAAATCAATTCGACGATCCAGCATCGTTAAAGTTTATTACCTCAACTTTCGGGATTGGCACATAGTGAGGTGAGCCGGGCGTGTGGCGCGGACAACACGCCCGGCTCACCGGCGTTTGGAACCCGAAAGTTGAATTGTTACTGTATCGCAGGTCGGGTGTGAAATAAAGGCCTGAAACCTCTAAACTCATATAAGCCGGAAGGAATGGCGCGTTCCCCCGCCGGAGCGAGGGAACGCGATGATGATCAACTCATGGTGGGTGCAGGTTGCAAAATGGTCGAAGGCCATTTCAGTTTTGCGGTTCGCCGTTGTCGTTCCAGCCGCGTGCGCGGTAGTACTCGGCCAGCATTTGTGCCATCTGCGCTTCGGTGATCCCTTTGCCGTTCTCCGGAAGTATTTCCCTGTAAAATCGTGAAGGCAAATGATCGTCAGCCGGTGTCAGTCCTTCACGAATGTTGAACCGCCGGGTGTCGTCCGATACGGCCGTGGCAATGGCGCGCATCGCTTGGCGGTCGCACGTAAGTCCGGTAATGCCCTTGATCATGACGGACAGTTGCTCCCACTGATACAGGTCCCGGTAGAACCGGCATAAAATCAGCGTGTCAAAAAGGGTGAGTCGGTCTTCCCACTCGGTGAACACCGCCGCTTTGCCCTCGATAACCTCCGAATCCACCATGCCGGCCAGTTCCGGTTTGTAAAAAGTGGCCCGCAGATGGCAGGCCCCGCGGTCCGACGTGCCATAGGCCAGCCCCATCCCTTTGAGCACGCGTGGATCGTATCCGGCCGGCTCCAGGCCTTTGACATGAATGGCCTGGTCCGCCATGCCCCAGGCATCCGCGGCCGCCCGGATGCCCCTGGCCAGTATGTCGCCCACGCCTCGCCGCGCGGCAATGTCTGCGAGCAGGCCGGCAATCGCATCCACATCGCCGTAATCGATAGGATAATCGATGCGCGCCTGGCGGGCGGCTTCTATGGTCAGGCCGGCCAGATTGCCGGCGCTGATAGTGTCCATCCCCAGGCGGTCGCAGATATCGTTCAAATAAAGAATTTCCTCGATTCTGTCGATCTCGCACAACCCGCCAAATGCATAGATCGTCTCATACTCCGGGCCCTCCACCTGCAAACCCTTATGGCGGCCCTCTTTGACGGTCGACAACCGCCCGCAGGCCATCAGGCACTTCAGACAGGCATGCGGTTTGACCTCGCAATGCGCATGCAGCGCGTCGGCGTTAATCCTGGATGCGCCTTCGAAGCGTCCCTTCTGCCAGTAGCGCGTCGGAAATCCACCGGCATTGTTCATAATGTCCACCAGCATGGGTGTGCCTTTGGTCTTGTAAGCGATCACGCCAGGGTTGGTCCTTGCTTCGGTCGCCAGCTTTTTCGAAAATTCCCTGAGCAGGTCTTCATCGGCAAAGGGTCTTTTGCGTTTGCCCCGAAAAGCGATGGCTTTGATCCGTTTGGAGCCCATTACCGCCCCGGTGCCGGTTCTTCCGGCGCTGCGCCAGTAATCGTTCTCAATGACGGCAAAAGAAACCAGGTTTTCTCCGGCCGGGCCGATGCAGACCACCCCGCAGGCACCGGCCTCGGGTCGGTTTTTAGTGCCCCAGGCCTTGACGCGGTCTTCGGTCGTGTAAGTATCCAGTCCCCACAGATCGGCGGCGGAGTGGAAATAAACCGACTGTTCGCATATTTCAAGCCACAGCGGCTCCTCGGACGCGCCATGGATCATAATGGCATCGAAACCGCAGGCCGCTAAGCTTTCAGCCACTTTTCCGCCGGAATAGGATTCGGAATAAAAGCCGGTCTGGGGGGATTTGGTGAAGACCCCATGGCGGCAGGAGCCCCATATGCTGCTGCCGGCCACCGGTCCGGCGGCGAAGATGATGTGGTTGTCCGGGCTCATCGGATCGACACGCGGCGGGTTGTGCTTCAGGAGCAAGTGCGTGGCCAGTCCTTTGCCGCCCAAGGTCCGCTTGAGAAGGTCATCGGAAATCATCTGCAGTTCATAGGACTTGTGCGTCACATCGACGCTCAGAACCATGTTGTAGAAACCGAACATGGGTAGTTCTCCTTTGTTTTTTTCACTACCAGGATATTTTTTCCTGGACCGGAAAATGCCGGAAGCAAAGCTCCGGCGGGTTCTTTTCGGCTGCCTCAAAGGACGCTCAAGTAGATATTTTCCGCATCCTTTTGCGTCATCACCCGCGGGTTGTTGGCCAGCAGCCGTGTTACCTTCATAACGCCCTGGGCCAGCATCGGAATGTCCGACGACTTGATGCCGAATTGACTCAAATGGTTCGGTATCTGCAGATCCGCCGACAAGGTTCGCAATGCCTGCACCGTAGCCAGGGCCATGGCGCGCTCGCTCAGGCCCGCGGTATTTTCGCCGAGCAAATCGGCCATTTCGGCAAACTTTTTCAAGTTGCCGAGCATGTTGAACTCCATCACAGGGGCCAGCATGATGCTGTTGGCCACTCCGTGGGGGATATGAAACTCCGCGCCGATCGGATAGGCGAACGCATGCACGGCAGTTACACCCGCATTTGCGAATGCCATGCCCGCAAGCAGGCTTCCTTCGAGCATGCGCGTGCGGGCCTCTATATCCGCCCCGTTGGCAAATGCGGTGCGGATATTGCCTGCGATCAGCACGATGGCCCGGCGCGCGAGCATGTCCGTTATCGCATAGGCGTTTTTGGAAGTAAATGCTTCGATCCCGTGGATCAGCGCGTCCATGCCGGTGGCGGCCGTGACATGGGGCGGCAGCCCTATGGTGAGTTCCGGATCGAGCAGCGCGACCGATGGAAAGAGATAGGGACTGACCACGCCTTTTTTGAGTTTTTCGGCCTCATCGGAGAGAATCACGATCGGGGTCACTTCACTGCCGGTACCCGCAGTGGTCGGCACGATGATGGTCTTGCGTCCTGGCCGGGGAACCAAGTCGATGCCAAAGTAATCTCCCAATTGGCCATCGTTTTCTGCCAGCAGCGCTGCAATTTTGGCGATGTCAATGGCCGATCCGCCGCCCAGCCCGATCACGACTCGCGCTCCGGACGATCGCACAGCGGCGACCGCCTCCAAGGCGGTTTCCAGATTCGGATCGGGAGACACTTTGTCAAAACGAGTGAAGCACAGACCGCCCTCGCCGAGGATTCGTTCGAGACGTTCGGCGATGCCGGCGGCGACAACACCTGGATCGGTGACAATGATGGCTGTATCGCAGCCCAGTCGCTTTATTTCATCCCGGATCTGTCCAAGGCATCCGGCGCCCATGACAATACGGGAGGTGGTTTGAAACAGGTTGATCGGGTTCATGCGGGTATCCTTTCTTTAAATGGACCGACCGTGCAAGCGCTTCGTTATACGGCCAGGTATTTTTTGTGGATCTTTTCTTCTTTTTGGAATTGCGCAACGCTGCCGCCGTAAACTACATGGCCTTTGTCGAGCACGACCACACGATCCGATACGGCCAGTGCGAACTTCAGGTTTTGCTCGGAGAGCAAGATGGTCGTATCGGCGGCCTTCAGATCCTGGATCAGGCGCTTGAGTTCGCCGACGATCACGGGTGACAACCCCTCGGAAGGCTCATCGAGCATCAGGACATCCGGATTGCCCATGAGTGCGCGGGCGATTGTGAGCATTTGCTGCTCGCCCCCCGAAAGCGTCCCGCCCATGCGTTCCGGCATATCGGCCAGAAGCGGGAACTGCTTGAACACCGCATCTATGTCCCAGCGTCCGCTGCGACCCGGTATGCGCCCGAGTTCCAGGTTTTCGCGTACCGTGAACGGGCCTAAAATCCTGCGATCCTCCGGAACGAAGCCCAATCCCATGCGCGCCATGCGGTAGGAGGCCCAGCCGCTGCAATCTTTGCCTTTGAAGACGACAGTGCCGGTTTTGGGTGGTGTCAGACCCATCAGCGAACGAAAAGTGGTGGTTTTACCGACCCCATTGCGCCCCATCAAACAAACGGTTTCGCCGGGAGCCACCTCGAGGGTAACGTTGAATAGAATATGGCTGCGGTCGTAGAAAGTGTTCAAATCGATCGCTTTGAGAATGCTCTCCATCAGAAATCTTCTCCCAGGTAGGCGGTAATCACCTGCTTGTTGGCGCGTATCTCTTCGGGCGTCCCTTCGGCCAGCAAGGCCCCTTGCTGGAGCACCCGCACAACTTGGGCAATGCCGAAGACCATATCCATGTCATGTTCGATGAACACTAGCGTGAGGTCGAACGCCTTCCAGAGTTTTTTGATCAATGCCCGGGTATGCTGTCGTTCGTCCGGCGACATGCCCGCGGTCGGTTCGTCCAACAGCAGCAGCGCGGGTTTGAGCGCCAGGGCGATGCCGATGTCGAGCAGCTTCTGATCCCCGTGCGCCAGTTCGAAAGCCAGCCGGTCGGCCTGACTGTCGAGTCCGAGACTGTCGAGAATGGCGTGGGCGTCTTCGGTGGCCTGCCTGAAGGTCACCACGGATCGCCAGAATTTACGCGTCTGCCCCAGTCTGGACAAACAGGCCGCGCGGATGTTGTCCAGTACCGTCTCATCCGGGAAAATGGACGCGATCTGGAAGGCGCGGCCCATGCCCCGGGCGACGATCTGCTGGGGTGACCGCCCGACGATGTTTTCTTCCTTGAAAAAAATGGCGCCCGCGTCGGAGCGCAGATGTCCCGTAATTTGATTGAACAACGTGGTTTTGCCCGCGCCGTTAGGACCGATGATGGCCGAAATTTCTCCTGGCATCACCGCGAAACTGACCTTGGAGGTGACGTGCAGCCCGCCGAAGGATTTGTCGACCGCTTTAAGTTCGAGAATCGGCGCCATTTTCACCTCCCCGTTTCGGTTCTGCCGAAGCGCATGATGAGCCGTCTGGCCTCGCCGACCAGCCCCTTTGGAAAACCCAGGACCATCACCAGCATGATCGTGCCGATGATCAGCGACCAGTACTCCGTGTAGGCCCCAACGTAATCTTCGATCAGGATGATGGCCACCGCACCGACAAAAGGACCGAAGAATTGATTGATGCCTCCGAGTACGGACATCAGGATCACCTCGCCGGAGGTGGTCCAGTACAACATGTCGGTGTGAATGGAACTGTCCACGCCCACCATCAGGCTGCCTGCCAGGGCGCTGAAGAAGGAGGAGATGATATAGATGCGCAGCTGGTTGCGCCTGACCCGGCGCCCCAGAAAGCGCACGCGGTCGGGGTTTTGTTGCACGCAACGCAGAATAAGTCCAAACGGGCTGTAGGCCATGCGCTTGAGAATCCAGATGGAAACGAGCACGAGAACCAGCAAAAAGTAATAGTAGGCGGTTTTGTTGCCCAGGAGCCCCGGCGGCATGATACCCTGAATGCCGTCGTCGCCACCGGTGAAATCATACCACTTGAACGTGATCTGCCAGGCCAGTTGGCCGAAAGCCAGGGTCAGCATCGTGAAATAGACCCCACCGACGCGAATTACCAGCAATCCCAGAAAGAATGCGAGCAGGGCCGCGGCCAGCAGACCGATGCCGATGCCCGGCAAGTACCAGGCGCTGCCCAGATAATTGACCAGGAGCCCTACACTGTAGGCCCCCAGGCCGTAAAAGAGGGCTTGGCCCAGGGAGAGCATGCCCGTGACGCCCCACAGCATGTTGAAGGAGACGGCGAACAGGCTCCAGATCAAAACATGGCTGGCCAGGTTGATCTGGTAGGGCGAGGACGCCAGCACGGGCACCAGCGCAAAGAGCACAACGATCATCCCCCACAGGGTCGCCGCCTTAAAATTCATTGCGGTTTCTTTGGTCATAACTTCCTTATCTTGCGGGTGGCGAAAAGCCCCTCCGGCTTGAAAACCAGCACAATCACCATGACCAGAAAACTGAAAAGGGTCGCCCATTTGGGTACAAACGCCACGGCAAAGGCATTGACTTCGCCGATCAGGATAGCGCCGAACCAGGCACCCCAGAAATTGCCCATGCCGCCCAGAACCACGACGATCAGGGAGTCTATGATGACTTCGATGCCGGCCCCCGGCGTAACGGTGCGCAACGGTGCGGCCAGGGCGCCTGCCATGCCGCCCAGGGCCGTGGCGATGCCAAAGACCAGGGTCATGGTACGAGGAACGTTGACCCCCAGAACGCCTACGATTTCACGGTCGGTGGCCGCCGCACGGGCCACACGGCCCGCCCGCGTTCGGGAAAGAATCCACCATGCCGCCACTACCACGAACAATCCGATCGCGATGATCAGCAGGTTGTAAGCGGGAAAATAGATGTCCCCAGCCTGAAACGCCCCTTGGAAGCCTTGCGGCCGAGGCAGGGATTTGTACTCGGTTCCCCAGATCAATTTGACCAGGTCGTCGATGATCAGGATGAATGAATAGGTCAGCAGAATCTGAAAGCCGCCTTCGTTGGCGCGGCCGTAAATCCGGCGCAGGAACACCGCTTCGACCACCATGCCGACCAGTCCGACGCATACGGCGGTCAGCACCAGGGACAACCAGAAGTTGTTGCCCCAGACCGTAACGAACTGGTAGCCGAAATAAGCGCCGAGCATGTAAAATGAGCCGTGAGCGAAGTTGAAAACATTGCCCACACCGAAGATGAGCGTCAGTCCGCTGGCCACCAGAAACAGCAAGGTGGCCATGGTCAATCCACTGACAAACTGTGTAAAGAAAAAGGATGCGTCCATCGTAGGTTCCCTGCCACGACGGAGGGCGGCCTATAGGTTGGCCGACCTCCGTTCAGGCGTCGTTATTTGCGCTTTTCCTTGATGTATTCGGCGGGTGGGGCAATATCTTCAGGTTTATAGACTTTCCAATCGCCCAGCATCATTTTGGCCGGCGGAAAGTCATTGTTGGGCATGGTGACGCCGATGGCTTGCATCTGCATGATCTGGTGGGTCTCCGGATCGATGTAGGACGTAAATCCCTCGGGGTCCTCGGGCAACTGGATCTTTAAAGTGCTCAGTGCTTTGACCAGCGCTTCGGTGTCATCCGGATTGCCGACCGCTTCAACGGCTTTGGCAATCGCATATACCCCCGCGTAGGCGCCCTCGGCGGCATACGTCGGATAACGGCCCGTGCGTTTGAAAAAGGATTGTACAAAGTTGCGATTACGTTCCGTGTCGGGCCAATTGTTGTAGTGACGCGCTCCCAGCACCAGGCCTGCCGGGAGTTCCGCGCCCATGGCGCTCATCAACTCGTAGTTGCCGCCGGCGTCGGGCTGAAAATAGAGTGTCTTTTTGAACATCCCGTAAGCTTGGGCCTGTTTGATGAAGGCAACCGTGTCGCCGCCCCAGAACCCAGTGACCAGAATGTCGGGTTTGTCATTGATCAAGGACGTGACATAGGAATTGTAATCCGGTTCGAAGAGTTTAGGCCAGTACTCGCCTACCACCTTGTGCTTGACGCCGAAGCGATCCAGGTTGTAGCGCAATTCGTTCCACTGATCATGGCCGTAAGCATAGTCGGGACCGATGTAGGCGATCGTTTTCCACGGCTTTTTGGCTTGCAGTTCCTTCAGGTAGAGCGCGCCCGCCGCCATCGATGAAAAAGTATCGTTCGATACACGGAAGTAATAGGGTTGAAATTTATCTACCGTGAGCTGGGTGGACGCGTGATCGGTACCGATGAAGATCGTTTTGTACTGCTTGGATACTTCGGTCACGGCCAGGCCGACGCCGGAGCTGACGATGCCGAAAAGGAAATGCACTTTGTCTTCAGTGATGTAGCGGGTGGCCACGCGTACCGCATAGGCGGGTTTGGCCTTGCTGTCGGTAAAGGTGGCATCGATTTTGTAACCGTTGACACCCCCTTTGCCGTTGATCTCGTCCATGGCCATTTCGGCGGCGGCGACCGAATCGATGCCATAGAGACCGGGTCGGCCGGTCATTGGATACATGGCACCGATCCGGATGACCTTCTCCTCTGCATGAATGGCCATTGGCATCACCATTAGCGCCAGTAATGCGATTGCAAGACACACGCGGACATTTTTTTTCATGCTACCTCCTTTTGTTTGGGGTTCTCCAATCGATAGGGAACCCAGGCGATCGGGGTTTAATGAGGAACAGGAGAGCAATGGGCGTGCCATTCGGGGCAAAGGCGGTAACTATCCGATATAAAAAACTAAATTATAGACATAAAGAAAACGGTATTCATCGGTTGTGTTGCATTTATGCAAACAATACATGGGCTATTGCCGACATATTAATTTTTTTACATTGAAAACGAAAAGTTACAATAATTGCATTATTGCAGGAGGTGCTGCTGTTTTGCAGTAATGCCCGAGAGCCCGTGCCGCACCATTTTGCGCCACAGCGTGGTTGGATGGATGTCGAGCGCCAGTGCGGCGGCGGCCAGGGAGGGGGTACCCTGCAGGGCGTTTCGGATCAGACGGGCCTCGTGCGCCTGAAGCGAGGCTTTCAAGGTGGCGCCCTCGGTAAGCGTCGGCAAAGGGCAGGACGCCAGCGTCTCCTGGGGCAGATCCTCGGCGCATAGGCGTTCGCCCTCGCTCATGATCATCATTCGTTCGATAATATTGATCAACTCCCGTACATTGCCCGGATAGTCGTACGCTTTGAGACGGTCGACGACCCTTGGCTCAAGCCGTTTGGCGGTTCCGTCCCTGCGATTGACGGCTTGCATGGCCTTCATGGCCAACGGCATGATGTCCTCGCGCCGCTGGCGCAAAGGCGGGATCTCGATCGGTACCACATTCAGCCGGTAGTAGAGATCTTCACGGAACTTGCCCTCGCGGATCATCTCGTGCAGATCGCGGTTTGTGGCGGCAATGATCCGCACATCCACCACTACGGGCCGGGTTCCGCCCACCCGCGTAAAAGTCTTTTCCTCGATCACTTCCAGAAGTTTCACCTGCAGGTCCGGTCGCAACTCTGCAATCTCATCCAGAAAGACCGTTCCCAGGTGAGCGCTTTCAATCAATCCGGCCTTTCCGCCGGGCATGGCCCCGGTAAACGCCCCTTTCTCGTAGCCGAAAAGCTCGCTTTCCATCAGGGTGTGCGGAATGGTGCCGCAGTTTATTTTCATGAAAACGCGTTCCTTGCGATCGCTGATCTGGTGAATAACCCGCGCCAGCATGCTCTTGCCCACGCCTGACTCCCCTTGGAGCAACACGGGCGCCTGCGTGCCGGCCACCTTGATGGCCATGCGCACGATTTTCGTCATGCTCTGGCTTTTGATCACCATCTGCTGCATCGCATGATCGACACAGTCTTGTTCTAGAAGTGATTGGGCCATGCGCGATGCGATGCGTCGGCTGTCTTCGAGTTCCGCTTTCAAAGCATTGAGTTCGGTGATGTTGCGCACGTTGGTGACCACCCGCACGATCTCGCCGGTATCGTCGTAGATCGGCGTGCCCGTGACGATCACCTGCTTGCCGCCCGTGACTGCCTGCATGAGGGTGACTGGCGCGTGTTTTTTCAATACCTCCAGCGTTACCGAGTGGTCATAGACGTGCTCTTTGACCAGTTCGTGCATGTTCCGGCCGAGCAGATCTTCGCGCCGTAGCCCGGTCATTCTTTCGTAGGCGGGGTTGACGCGGATGGTGTTGGCCTTGCCGTCGGTGATGTAAAGCCCGTCGTAGGAGGACTCGATAATGGCTTCAAGTTCGCGGTTCAGTCGTTGAAAACTCTGCAATTCATCGATGATGGTTTCATATTCCGAGATATCCTGGAAAACCGAGATGACCCCATGAACCCTGCCATCGATAACGACAGGGCTGCGATTGGCGATGATCGTGGCGCCAGCGACACTTAGTTTTTTACCGATCTGCGGTTGTCCGGTTTCGATGATACGCTGGAATTCAGGCCAGACCTCGGGACGGACCTCCCGGATATGCCGCCCGGGGCGGGTTTGCCGATCCTCGCCGAAGATCCTGCGGGCCGCCTTGTTGTATACTGTAATGATTCCCTCGCGGTCGAGAATGAGAATGCCGTTGTGAAACATGTCCAGGATCGAAATCCAGGGCTCAGGTGGCTTCAATGAAAATTCGGGGTTCATCAGTGTGTCCTTCCCTCCAAATCGTGCCCGTGCCATCCTGTACTGACGGGACTGTCATTTGAGGTTGCTTATGGTTACTATAATCTAACCGCTTTTCCAACCGCAGGCAATCCACATTAACCGTTCTGCATTCTCAAACGCGGTATGATGATGTTTCTGATGAAGGGGTGCTGGTAAACCCGATGACGGCATGAGTCAGGGCGCAGGGAATCTGATCGCGTTTGAAAGAGGCATCGATCTGGGAGGCGATGACACCAGGGCGCTCTACGCGCGTGGCGAATGCGCCCAGCGCATCGATGAAATGAGAACGTTCAAGTGAGGGTAGGTCGCATTGTCGGGGAGGCAACCGATATCCTCAAGGGCTATCCCGCACGTTATCTGTGATCCGTCACTTTCGAACTCTGAATTATTGCGGGGAATCGGGGTATCCGTGGATAGGGGGCCGGTTTCCCTGTCGTATTCGGGTACCGCTTACTTCGCGTTTCCTTTCATGGCGCTGATGCGCCAGACATTGCCGTCATCTTCGTCGGTCAACACATAAATCGACCCGTCCGGGGCCGTGTCGACATCGCGAATGCGTGCCGACAACGGCAAACGATCTTCTTCTTTGACACGGGTGCCATCAAAAATCAGACGGACGACTCCCCGGGCTGTCAGTCCGCCAATGAGCGCGGAGTTTTTCCAGTCTGGAAACATATCGCCCGCATAAAATTTCATGCCGGAAGGAGAGATGACCGGGGTCCAGTGCCTGGCGGCATCCTCAAATTCAGGACGGGTCGGCGGGTCCGGAATTTTCTTGCCGTCATAATGATCGCCCCAGCTGACCGCGGGCCAGCCGTAATTGGCGCCCTTTTCAATTTTATTCAACTCATCGCCGCCCATCGGCCCCATTTCCACCACCCACAACACGCCCGCCCCCGGCTGAAACGCCATTGCTTCGATATTGCGGTGGCCGTACGACCAGATTTCGTCCGCTGCATTTTCCTGGCCGACAAAGGGATTGTCTTGCGGCACGCTGCCGTCCGGATAGATGCGGATCACTTTTCCAATATGGTTGGATAAGTCCTGCGCCGGATCGAACTGAAACCGATCACCCATCGCAAAAAACAGGTATTTGCCATCCGGCGAAAATTCGATGCGGTTGCCGAAATGGTTTGCCCCGTCAATATAAGGCTGTTGAACAAAGATATCCTCGAAATTTTCGATGCGGCCGTCGACGAGTTTGCCGCGGCCCAGCGCGGTCGTCGCTTTGCCATCTTCAGCGGGCTTTGCATACGACAAATAGATCACATTGTTGTCTTGGAAATTCGGATCGCGCGCGACATCCATCAGCCCGCCTTGACCGCGCGCATAAACTTCCGGCACGCCTTGCAAAGGCTTGGATAAGGTGTTGCTGGTATCCATGCTGTACAGATTGCCGGTATTGCGTTCAGTGATCAGCAATCGGCCATCTGGAAGAAATGCCATGCCCCAGGGATGGTTCAATCCGCCAATCAGATTTTCGACCTTTACCTTGGTGCCTTTCTTTGTCTGCACTGAGTCGACCGGTGCCGCCCATACCACTACGGTAGTAGAAAAAATGAATGACAGGATCCCCACGATAAGGGTTCCACGCTTTGGTTTTTTCATATCACGCTCCTTTGATGCTGGTTTTCGTAAGCAGAAACATTATGAATCTATGATGCCCCGAATTCAGATGCTGTGGGTGCTTAATGGGATTTTTGACCATCCGCAGCAGGCATTCTAAGCCCGTCTGGTATGTAACTATTCCATCCTCCCACACCTCGCGTGCCCTCAAATAGTGCCTTGGGAGAGATCCAGTGAGCGCCATTGGGTCGCGTGGTGCAATCGTGTAAGACGTCCAGTTTGAACAGCACCAGTTTCAGCGCCTCTCTTGACAGCGCTACGCGAGCCTGCCAAAACTGCGCTGCTGACTATCAGTATCCTGTTTGCGTCTATGTGATGGGCGCATCGGCATCCATTCTAAATGCGAAAAACTCTTTGTGGATCACGGTATGATCAAAAAAGCACGGCACGTTCTCAAAACCGTATTTGGGTATGAGGATTTCGTCTCCATCCAGGGGCGGGTGATCCAGCATGTCCTCGATGGCAGGGACACCCTTGCCGTGATGCCCACGGGCGCCGGTAAATCCTTGTGCTTTCAGATACCGGCCCTGCTTTTCGAGGGACTGACGGTCGTGGTGTCGCCGCTCATTTCTTTGATGAACGATCAGATCCAGCAACTGCGTCAAACCGGCGTAGCTGCCGCCCTGCTGAACAGTTCTCTGGACGCAGTCGAATACCGCCGCAATGTGGCCCTGATCAAAAGCGGGCAGGCCAAACTGCTTTACGTCGCACCGGAAACCCTGGTGAAGCCCAACCTGCTTGACCTGATCGGCGCGCTGCGGGTGGATTGTCTGGCAGTGGACGAGGTGCACTGCATTTCCGAATGGGGCCATGATTTCAGGCCCGAGTACCGGCGCCTTGCGGAAGTCCGGCAACGCTTGGGCGCGGCCGTGTGCTTGGCCCTGACCGCCACGGCCACGCCGAACGTGCGCGAGGATATCAAGGCGTGCCTTGGACTTGAAAAAGGGGCCGAATGCGTTGCCGGCTTCGACCGGCCCAACCTGCTGCTGCAAGTAGCCTTTAAAGACAATGCCTATCGGCAGGCCTTGCAGGTCATCCACAAGCATGCCGGCCATCCCGGCATCGTTTACTGCGCGACACGGCGTCAGGTGGATCAATTGGCACAGGCCTTGTGCCACGACGGCATCGCGGCCCTTGCGTATCACGCCGGGTTGCCGGACGCGCAGCGCCATCTTCACCAGGAGCGTTTTTCCAAAGACGATGTGCAGGTCATGGTGGCGACCGTCGCTTTCGGCATGGGGATCGACAAGTCCAACATCCGTTTCGTGATTCACTTCGATCTGCCCAAAAACATCGAAAGCTATTACCAGGAGATCGGGCGCGCCGGACGCGACGGCGCTGCTGCGGAATGCCTGCTGCTTTACTCCTATGCCGACATTCATAAAATCAAATACATGATCGCTGGCATGGACGCCTCCCGCCAGCGCACGGCCAACCTGCTGCTCACTGTTATCTTACGCTATGTGGAAAGCGACATGTGCCGTAGGCATGTATTATTGGACTACTTTGGTGAAACGTATGCCAAGGGCAACTGTGGCATGTGCGATAACTGCCGTGAGATAGGCGGGAAGGTCCGCAACTTGACCGTGCCGGCGCAAAAACTGCTCGCCTGCGTCAAGCGCACTGGCGAACGTTTTGGGTTGGCGCATGTCATCGATGTGCTGCGTGGATCAAAATCCCAAAAAGTCATGCGCCTGGCGCACCATAGGCTTTCGACTTACGGGATCGGCCTGGAATACACCAAAAGCCAGTGGCAGCAGCTGGCCCGGCAGTTGCTGCATAAAGGTTTCATGGTTCAGGACCTGAATCACGGAAGCCTGCAACTCACCTCCCAAGCCTGGGATCTTTTCAAGGGCTGCTGTACTTTTACCGGCGTACTGGCTGACGGCCAAACGGACCTGCGCGTATCGGGAGCCGCAGCGGCAAGGGAACCCGGGAACGCCGCTTTCGATGGCGCCCTGTTCGAACGCCTCAGAGAAAAACGCAAGGCGCTGGCCGATCAGGCCAAGATCCCGCCGTTTGTCGTCTTTTCCGACAAAACCCTGATGGAAATGGCCACCTGGTTTCCACAGAACAGCGAGGCTTTTCTCTCCATCCACGGCATTGGCCAGGTCAAAGAGCAGCAATACGGGGCCGTTTTCATGCAGATCATCCGGGACTATTGCACTGCAAACGGCATCGCCCCACGACTGGGGCCGAGCAAAGACGCCCTGTCAAAACCAACCGCCCGGACCCCAATACCGGAAGCGAAAAGGCGCCAGACCGAGATCCGCGAGGCCTACAATGCTGGCCAATCCATTGGCCACCTCATGGCCCGGTTTGGAATCAAGCGCATGACAGTGGTCAGCCATTTGTATGCCTGCCATCGCCAAGGCCACCCGATCCGCCGTGACGGCCTGTTGGCGGAAACCAGCGTAACCGGCGCAGCACTGCAACAAACGCTGCAAGCCTTTGAAGCGTTGGGCGCTGATCATCTGGCCCCGGTATATCAGACAATGAACGAAAGCATTCCCTATGAGGACCTTCATGTGTTGCGACTTTATTACGTGACCACCTGCCCACCCTCGGGCGATTCCGATAGGCAAAACGCTATTTAAGGGCTTATCACCTCTATCGTACGTGTGTCAGAAGATATCCTCGCTTCCTATTCCGGTCGAACAGAAAGCGTTTGATTAAAAACCGCATTTTCGTTAACTAACGCAAGTTGATTGGTTTACGTTAAACTCTTGAGCTGCCGGCGTGACGCGGTGGGCGTGAAAGGAGATGGTATGAAGCCGGTTTCCAGCGATGAAGTGCTTGCATTGGACCGCGCTCATGTGTGGCATCCGTATGCGTCGATGGTGAATCCCGTGCCCGTGTTTGCGGTTGCTTCGGCATCAGGGGTGCGCTTGCGTCTGGAAGATGGCAGGGAACTCATCGACGGCATGTCCTCCTGGTGGGCGGCCATTCACGGCTACAACCACCCGGTTTTAAATGCCGCGGCCACGGGCCAGATAGAAAAAATGGCCCATGTCATGTTCGGCGGTCTGACCCACCGTCCGGCCGTTGCATTGGCAGACCTGCTGCTGCGGATGGCCCCGGGGGATTTGCAGGCTGTCTTTTTCTGCGATTCCGGTTCGGTAGCGGTGGAGGTGGCGATCAAAATGGCCCTGCAATATTGGGGCGCCATCGATAGACCGGAAAAAAGCCGATTACTGACTGTTCGTGGTGGATACCACGGCGATACTTTCGGGGCCATGGCCGTTTGCGATCCCGTGACCGGCATGCATACCCTGTTCACCAACAACCTGACCCAACACTATTTCGCCGATCGGCCCGCCTGCCGTTTCGATAGCGCGTGGGATGCGTCCGCGATCGCCGGCTTCGAACGCCTTCTGGCGGCGCACCACCGGCACCTGGCCGCGGTCATCCTGGAACCGATCCTGCAAGGGGCCGGTGGCATGTGGTTCTATCATCCCGAGTATCTGCGCCGGGTGCGCAGCTTGTGCAGTCACTATCATGTGCTGTTGATTCTGGACGAAATCGCCACCGGATTCGGCCGCACCGGCAAGCTTTTCGCCGCTGAGCACGCCGGCGTGGCCCCGGACATTCTGTGCGTCGGCAAATCCCTGACTGCCGGATATATGAGCCTGGCAGCCGTCCTGGCGACCCGGACCGTGTCCGATACCATTTCGGGGGACGGTTCGGGGGTGTTCATGCACGGCCCCACTTTCATGGCCAACCCGTTGGCCTGCGCCATCGCCCGCGCCAGTCTTGAACTGTTGTGCGCCATGCCGTGGCAGGCGCGTGTTCAGCAAATTGAAGCCCAGATGACACGTGAGTTGGCACCGTGTGCCGACCTGCCCCAGGTCGCCGATGTACGGGTGCTGGGGGCTGTGGGGGTTATCGAAGTGAAGCGGCCGGTTAACATGCGCGTCATCCAGCGACGCTTTGTCGAACGAGGTGTCTGGATCAGACCTTTCGGCAAATTGGTCTACATCATGCCGCCGTACATCATACGGCCGGACGAGCTCACTCGGCTGACGTCGGCCATGAAGGCGACCGTTTCGGAAGCGGATTGTCTGCTGCCGGATTGATAACTTTAGAGAACCAAGCGCCGTCAAGTAGCAATCGAAATTCAAATCCGGCACTGGGCATCGTTCCAGCCTGTATGGGCGAACCTTGTGTTCGCCCTGCGCGTAAGATGTCCGGATGTCGTGCGTAGAACACGGGCGAACACAAGGGTCGCCCGAAGGATGAAACGAGAGAGACCGAAGCATTCGGCGATTGTTAGCGCCGGGAAAGCAGGGCGAATGCAAGGAAAATTCGATTTTATCGATGAAGAAATGGATCGTCGCCGGCAGTGTCACCAGGTGCGCGAACTGCAGGCCGTGGAAAATGCGGAAGGGTCCTGGGTGAGGGTCGGCGGCCGGGCGATGGTCAACTTCTGCTCGAACGACTATCTCGGCCTTGCCGGACACCCTGCGCTCAAACAGCGCGCCGCGGACTATATAAAACGTTACGGCGCCGGCAGCGGTGCTTCGCGCCTGGTCTGCGGCAACCATGTCTTCTTTGCACCTGTCGAGGAGCGGTTGGCGGCGTTGAAGGGGGCCGAGGCTGCCATGGTCTTCAACTCCGGTTTTCAGGCCAATGTGTCGATCCTGGCAGCCCTGGCCGATCGGGAGAGCCTGATTCTTTCGGACCGTCTCAATCACAACAGCCTGATTCAGGGCGCGCGCCTGGCGCGCTGCCGCATTGAAATTTTCGATCACAACGATCTGGACCACCTGCAGGCCTTATTGGAAAAGAGCAGCGGCCGGGGGTTTTCACGCATCTTCATTGTCACCGAGTCGATTTTCAGCATGGATGGCGACCAGTGCCCCATAGACGATATGGTGTCCCTGGCGCGGCGATTTGGAGCGATTCTTGTGGTCGACGAGGCCCATGCGACGGGCGTGATCGGTCTCCGCGGCATGGGGCTGACGTGCGGCAAAGGCGTGGATGTGGTCATCGGCACCTTCAGCAAGGGCTGCGGGGCATTCGGGGCCTATGTGGCCTGCTCGCGCAAGGTGCGCGACTATCTGATCAATTGCTGCGCCGGGATCATTTACTCCACCGCCCTGCCGCCGGCCGTGCTGGGCGCCATATCCGGTGCGCTGGCATTGATTCCCGAAATGGATGCAGAGCGGCATCGGCTGCATGGACAGGCCGATTTTCTTCGGAATTCACTACATCGCCTGGGATGGGATTGCGGCCGTTCGACCACCCAGATCGTCCCGGTGATAGTAGGCAAGGAAAGCGACACGCTGGCGCTTTCTGAGTGGCTGAAGAAAAACGACATTTTTGCCTCGGCAATCCGACCACCCACGGTGGAAGAGAACAAATCCCGAATACGCCTGACGGTCACCCTGCTGCATTGCGAGGCGGACATGCAGCGGGTCGTCGATGCCTTCGAACAGTGGAAAGGATACTCGGCATGAAGCGATTGCGCCTTCCTACCCGACTCTTTGTCACAGGCACCGGCACCGGCGTGGGCAAGACCATGGTGTCGGCCATCCTCATGGCGGGGACTCGCGGTGTGTATTGGAAACCGGTCCAAAGCGGGCTGGAAGAGATCACCGATACCCAGTGGATTCAACAGGTGACAGGCTTGTCCGATCGCCATTTTCAGCCGGAGCGCCACCGGCTCCGTCAGGCCTTGTCGCCGCATGCTTCGGCCGCCTTGGACGGCGTGCGCATCGACCTTGCGGATTTCGAGCTGCCCGACCCGGCGCCATTCGGTCACCTGATCGTCGAGGGCGCCGGCGGCCTGCTCGTGCCGCTCAACACGAGCGATTTTGTGATAGATCTGGTTGTTAAGCTGGGACTGCCCGCTCTTCTGGTGGCCTCAAGCGGGCTGGGTACCATCAATCATACGCTGCTGAGCCTGGACCAATTACGCAGCCGAAATGTGCCCATCGCCGGGGTGATCCTGAACGGCCCGCGCAACGCATCCAATAGGGCGGCGATAGAACATTACGGTCGCGCCGCTGTGGCGGAAATCGAGCCGCAGGCGCGAATTTCTTCTGGGTTGTTGGCCCAGTTGTTTGCTTTAAACTTCAGAGAAGAAATTTAAAGTAGAAAGAGGTTGACATGCGCCGACATTCGGTGACCGGCGGTGGCCATATGCCGGATCGTGCAGCGCGCGCTGGGCTCTGTGCCGCCGGCCGTGCTAACGGCGATTGGCGTCTCGGCGGCGCTGCTGCCGGACGGGGGCGCAATTCAAAATACCTGGCGCAACCCATACCGTGGGGGCCGAGCTAACGGCGGCGATCGGCTGGCGCTTCAGGAACATGCTGGTGAGCTCGCGGTCCTAAGCAATTCATTGACGGTCGTCCGGGGCGCTATCCACGCCTGGGCGAGGCCTGGTTCCGAGTTGGCGCCGGTCACCAGCGCGTTTTTTAACCCGTCGCCAGTCTTCAGTCCGGCCGGGACGCTGAAATGCCCAAAAAACCGCCGCCCCGGCCGCGGCGGCCAGCAGCGAAAGACGCGCGGCGCCGACAGCAAATATCGCGGCATGCTTGATCAGCCGTATCGCTTTCATGATCTTTGCTCCTTGGCGTTGGTCGGGGTTTTCCGGCCCGCAAGTGTACTAGTTCGGCATGGCCGGGATGCCCCGTTGTTTCTGTCAACTTAGTGCCGCCGGTTCTTTTTGTCGAACGTTTCCAGCAAAACACCTGCCCTTTTTCAATGCCCATCGAGCAGAAAAAGACTGGTCACGAAAATTTGCTACGCCAGGACGGAAAAAATCCTCCAAAAAATAGCCAACGCGCAGCGCCCTGCCATTGCACCCAAATACGAACCAACCCGGTCACATAGGGTTGCCGTTGGGCAGCCAGCCAAGGGCGGGCGCGTGCAGGCTTTGAATGTACAGGCGCTCCGGTGTTTCGGTAACTCCCGTGGTTTCGGGATATCTTCCGCTCGGGTCCTGCAGGTCGGCAACGATATTGCCGTCCTCGTCGAATGCGAAGACATGGCCGTACGCGGGCGGTACCGGCCACAACCGCTTAGGCAGACGCATAGCGAGTTTGCGCACGAACGGTTTATCCGACAGGCTGTCGGTTTCCCTGCTGCGCGGTTTGACCAGTCCGGCCCAGATGCGCCCGTTCAAGCCGCGCATCAGGTTGTCCGGATAACCCGGCAAATTGGCCAGGAAGATCCGGGCATCGCCCGACGGGCTTTGCGCGGCCGGATCGATGTCCCTGGCATTCAAGCCGCGCACGCTCACCGCAAACTTCCAGATCCGGTATTCCCCCGTTTCCACCACGTATATCGATGACTGGTCCGCCGAAAGGACGATGCCGTTGGCAAACGACAACCCATCGACCATCACTTCGGTTTCGGAATTGGACGGATCGTACACTATCACCCGGCCGGTGGCTGAGTGCTCCATGATGTCGAGCACACTGGCATTGAAGGTGCCGCCCCACCGGGCCGGCCCGAAACGGCGGGACGCATCGGTAAAGTAAATCTTGCCGTCGGCGGCGATCGTGACGGCATCGGCATAACGAATGGGATCGAGGCCGCTGCTGCTCGCGACTTTATCGGCAAGTACCGTAACTTTTCGGTCGCCCGCACTTTCTCCCTCGCGTTCGATAGCAAGCAGGCCACGTACGGCATCGGCGGCGATCATGCGGCCCTGCCCGTCGAAGTCGAAGCCTAGCACACGCCCTCCGGTTTGGGCCCATACTTCCATCGAAGTACCATCGGCATTCATTCGCAGAATCTTTCCCCCGTCAACGGCGGCATACAGATCGCCGTCCGCCCCCACCAGCACGTGCTCCGGTCCGCTTTCCGCGCCGATGGAGATAAGGCGCAGGTCAGCCAGTCGGCGGTTGGCGGCGTGCACCCCGACATAGCCGGTGTCTTCCGGAGGATCCCAGACCACCGGATCAATGGGAACCGGATAAAGCGTCAGATATGCGACGAGCAGAAGCAAAAGGACCAGAACCGCAACAGTGAATTTTCGCAGCACGATGTCTCTCCTTTCTTTGAGGTGGCTGCCACCGACGTAGGTAGGGCCCCTGCCCAACGCCTACGATGATAGTTCTTTTCCCAACATCGGCTCATACCACTTTCGAGGCCAACCGACAAATGACAATTCGGCCGCGGCGCTCGAACGCACCGCAAGTGTCTGGTCATAGGATGCGCAGCAGCGAAGCGCATCAATTTGCCGGATCGGATCGGGGACGCTTTATCGTAGATCTTCATTTAAGCTGGGCCTGCCCGTACTTCTGGTGGCCTCAAGCGGGCTGGGCACCATCAATCATACGCTGCTGAGCCTGAACAATTACGCAGCCGATGTGCCCATCGCCGGTGTGATCCTGAACGGCCCGCGCAACGCATCCAACCGGGCAGCGATAGAACATTACGGTCGAGCCGCAGGCGCGAATTTCTTCTGGGTCGTTGGCCCAGCTGTTTGCTTTAAAATTCAGAGAAGAAATTTTAAAGTGGTAAGAGGAAATTCCGCTTGACTTTTATGTGCCAGTCGAGGTTTTGGGGTGTGCGCGCTCCCAATCCTGGACCGGAGTGCCCTCCTCGACTTCTTCCCAGCCGGTAATCATGGCTTTGACATGCGCCGACACTCGGTGGCCGGTGGTGGTCATGTAGATGTGTACAATCAGGAAGGTCAAGGTGGCGAAGGCGCCCAGGGTGTGGATGACGGCCACGGTCTTCAAGGAGAGAAAACCCAAGCCCCAGGCGGTCCAGTTGTTGTACCCCCAATACAGCAGGCCGGTGATCATCTGCAGCGGCAGTAAAAAGGCCGCCAACGAGAGATAGGTCAGGCGCTGCAGGGGGTTGTGCTTGGCTTCCTTGCGTTTGGGCACCGGGTGCGACTCGCCTTTGAAGATGCCGTAGCTGTAATAGCGAATCACTTCCAGCATCTTTTTGGTGGTGGGAATATACTGCCGCCATTCGCCCGTAGTCATTATCCAGAAGACAAAGAAGGCAAAGGCGATCAGCCAAGCCAGGCCAACGAAGTTATGCACGTTGACGGCCCGTCCGAAACCCAGCAGGGTATACGTGTCGTGGACTTCGAACCCGGTGAGCAGCAATATGATGATCAACAGGCTTTGCAGCCAGTGCCAGAAACGTTCGTAACGGGTGTAAAGATAGATTTGGACCATTTTTTTCAACATGGTTCAGCCCTCCTTGCGGCCGTTTGTGAAAATGCGGGTCAGGCCGTGTACCACAACGCCCGCCAGGGGGCCTAACACGGCCATCCAGCCCAGAACGTCGAGAGGGCGCATCCTGGTCGCGGCCGGGCATGTACACGCCAGCAATCCCGGCCAGGCGGCTGTCCTGCCGCGTGTGGCATTCGGTGCAAACGACCACCTGATCGCGGGGGGCGACCATGTGGGTGGCCGGAAACACATAGCTGGTCTCGACGAAATCGAACTCACCCGAGTAGGGTCGCTCTGAATACGCCATGCCGCTCTGGATGGCCTTGCCTCCATGATAGTCCTTTCTTCGTCGTCGCCGGCTATTCGCGGGCGTTATGGGCTATTGATGATAGATGCGACGATGGTTAAGCAATTCGGGTGCCACTTTTTACATGCCATGCATAATTTGGCTTAACCCATTGAAAAAAAAGGTATTGCACTATAAACGGAATGAACTATAAATGCTGCAGGTGTTAACTTGTTCACATGGGTATTAACACCTGTTCCGAAGGCGCATGACTGGCATTATGTTGTCAGGGATGGGGGGTGGTGTTATGTTAACAGGTGTTAATAAAAACATCACCGCGATCAAATTGACCTAATGATCGGAGTCATTATGAAAAAAATAAGGATGATAAATACCATTCGCAATTCTCTGGCCTTGAAAACAGCGCTCGTTCTGGCTGCAGTGCTGATTGCCTTTCAGGGGCAGGCAGTAGGGATGGTTACGGGCTTGGCGGCAACTGATGCCTATCGTTTGATTGCGGCGCGCGGCGGCGATCCACAGTTTGCCATTATCGACATGCGCACGCCGGCGGAATTCAAGCAAGGTCACATTGCCGGCGCCGAACTGATCGATTATTACAGTCCTGATTTCAAGGCCGAACTGGATCGTCTGGACCGCGGCCGAACCTACCTGATTTATTGCCGCAGCGGCAATCGCAGCGGCAAAGCGCTAAAAATGATGGCGGACAAGGGCTTCGACCGAGTGTACCATCTGGATGGCGGCATTTTGGATTGGCGCAGCCAAGGATTGCCGCTGGTGCAATCGCACTGATCGATGCTATCATGGGCCAAGAAAAGGGCGCGCGCATCGACAGCCCATGCGTCGGCCGCAAGCGCCATGGGTGCTGCGACCAGGGTCTTGAGCGAAACGGTATGACCAAAAAGTCCAATTCACCACAGAGTTCACAGGGGTAAAGTAAAAAGTGTGGTGCAAAGATCTTTGCTTACCCTCACATTCTGACGCTATCTGTTCATGGAGTGATTGAATGACCTATTTGCAACCCACCCCGGAGAGCGGTGCAACCATCGTCAACACCGGCTGCTGCCACGATTGCGGCGGTCGCTGCCTGCTCAAGGCGCATGTGCGCGATGGCCGCATCATCCGTTTTGAATCCGATACCGGCGCAGCGCCTCAGATCCGGGCCTGCGCACGTGGCCGCGCTTACCGCCAGCGGCTTTATTCATCCGAACGCCTGCACTATCCGATGCGCCGTGTGGGCGCACGCGGCGAGGGCAAGTTCGAACGAATCACCTGGGACCAGGCCCTGGATGCGGTCGCCGAACAATTGCAGCGCATCAAAGGGGCGTACGGCAACAGCGCCATTCTGTATCTGCCGGGCGCGGGCAACCAGGGCATGCTGCATGGGCCTACCGCGCCGGGCATGCTGCTGCAACAGTTCGGCGGTTTTACACGCTACTGGGGCGTTCCCTCGTACGAAGGGGCCTTGTTTGCCTCGATGGCCACCTATGGCACAATCCGCACCGGCCATTCGCGCGACGATTTGATGAATTCCAGGATGATTCTCCTGTGGGGCTGGAATCCGGCCAATACCATCTGGGACCCGGAAACCAGTCTGTGGGTGGCCAAGGCGCGCGAAAACGGCGCGCGCATCGTGGCCGTGGACCCGCGCTACACCGATTCGGCCGCCACCTTCGCCGACCAGTGGATACCGATCCGGCCCGGCACGGATGGCGCCATGCTGGCGGCCATGGCGTACGTCATCGTCAACGAAGGATTGTACGACAAGGCATTTATTGAAAAACACACCGTTGGCTTCGAGAGCTACAAAGCCTACCTGCTGGGAACGGACGACGGCACGCTCAAGACGCCGGTCTGGGCCGAAGCGATCACCCGTGTGCCGGCTGCGACCATTGTGGAACTCGCACGCGCCTATGCCACCCATAAGCCCGCGGCCCTGATCGCCGGCTGGGGGCCTGCGCGCACCGCCATGGGCGAGCAGTACAGCCGCGCGGCCGCCGTTCTGTGTGCCATCACCGGCAACATCGGCATCCCCGGCGGCTACGCGGGCGGTTTCATGCGGGCCTACTCCAGTCGCGAAACCGGCCATCTCGTGAAAAAAGACCCCAACGCGACGATCGACAAGTCCAAGGGCATACCGTCCGCCAACCCGGTCGAAAACGGCGCCCTGCCACGTCCCGACAGCCTGTTCAAATTGAGCGGCGGCACCAACGCCACTAGCGCTCGCATCCATCAGAGCAGAATCTGGGATGCGATCCTGCGCGGCAGAGCCGGCGGCTATCCGGCAGACCTGAAAATGGCCTACATCGTTGCCAGCAACTGCCTCAACCAATATCCCAACAGCAACCGCGGGGCGCGGGCCCTGCGCGCGTTGGAGTTCGTGGTCGTGCACGAGCAGTTTATGACCGCCACGGCGCGCTTTGCCGATATCGTGTTGCCGGTTAACACCTTCATGGAGCGCAGTGATATCGCCCCGCCCTGGCTGGGCTCCCCCTATTACATTTACCTGAACAAAGCCGTCGATTCCCTGTATGAATCCAAAAGCGACTTGGAGATCTGCCGTGCGCTGGCCCCGCGTCTCGGCGTTGGGCAGGATTTTTTTACTCTTTCCGAGGACCAGATCCTGCGGATGTTCGTGTCACGGCGCAAAGACATTCCGGATTACGAGGCCATGCAGCGCGACGGCGTTTTGAAGATCCAACTGCCCGAGCCGATTGTGGCTTTCAAAGAGCAGATCGCCGCGCCGGAGCGGCACCCTTTTCCGACCCTGTCCGGTAAAATCGAGATTGCCTGCGACCATCTGGCGGAGATGAACAACCCGCGCATTCCGGCCGTGCCCAAGTACCTGGGTCACGAGGAGCACTATGATGCCCCCCTGGCACGCAAATACCCGTTGCAGCTGCTCACGGCCCATTCCAAGATCCGCACCCATTCCACCCTGGAGCGGGTGCCATGGCTGCAGGACCTGGAAACGCAAGGTGCATGGATTCATCCGGCCGATGCCGACCCTCGCAATATCGATGACGGTGACCTGATCGATATCTTTAACCATCGCGGCCGTATCCGTATCACGGCCAAGGTGACCGAACGCATCATGCCCGGCGTGGTCAACGTTTGCCAAGGCGCCTGGTACACGCCGGATGCAGATGGCGTCGATCTGGGCGGATGCGCCAATACCCTGACCAACGATCACCCCTCGCCAGGAGGCGCTTTTCCGATGAACAGCGCCCTGGTGCAAGTCGAACGCGCCCCGCAGCGCCCCGAGGAGAAAAAAGCATGACCCAGATGGGGATCTATTTCGACCAGACCCGCTGCACCGGATGCTACACGTGTGTCATCGCCTGTAAAGATTGGTACGATGCCGACACCGGACCAGTGAATTTGATGCGCGTGCGTTGCCTTGAACACGGGGTTTTTCCCCATCTTTTCGCGGCTTACCTGGCTACGCCCTGCTATCACTGTGCCCAACCGCCCTGCGTTCAGGCCTGTCCGGAAAACGCGATCACCAAACGGGCGGCTGACGGTATTGTCGTGGTTGACCAGGAGAAATGTGTCGGCGCGGCGCGCTGCCCCAAGCGCTGCCGGAAAGCCTGTCCCTGGGGCGCACCCCAGTTCGGTCCGGAGAGCGACGCCCGCATGCACAAGTGTCAGATGTGTTTTGAACGGCTGGCGGAAGGACAGCAGCCGATTTGCGTGGAAGCATGCCCCATGTTCGCTCTGGAGGTTGAGCCGCTGAAAGCTTTGCGCGCCAAGCACGGCGATCTCCGGGAAGCGGAAGGTTTTAAATACTTCGAACGCTTCGGACCGTCGGTGATATTCAAGCCCAAGTTGCGCCGGTGAATACCAGAGTGGATAGCTGGGCGGGCCGGGGGCGGCCCGCCTCGTTCATTTCATGGGTTGGTCACTCGCCTAAAGGCACCAGGAAAATGGGCTTGCGGCTTTGCTGCATGACGCTCTTTCCGGCGCTGCCGACCAGGGTCCGTAACAACGAGCCTTTTTTGTAGTAGCCCATCGCCACCATGTCACAATTGGCGCTTTCGGCAACTTCGATGATCGCTTCGGCCACGTTGCCGAAGCGGACCTCGATGGCATCGACCGGCACGGGTTTCTCGGCGCACAGCTTATCGGTCGTGTTATCGCAAAGATCTTTCAAGGCGTTCTGGATGATCGGAATCGTTCTGCGCTTGCCGATCAAAAGGTTCTTGATGACTTCCTGGTTTTCCTTGCGAATTTTCTCATACAACGCGCTGTCCACAAGATGGATCATGCGGTTCTGAACTGTTGAAGAGCCGTCCTCGATGACGTGCAGCATCACGATGGAAGCCCCCAGTTGGGATGCCAGCGCAACGGTTTGTTCGAAAACGTCGACTGAGCCTTTGGAAAGATCTGAAGAGAAAAGTATTCTGTTAATTTTATGAATCATGGGAATCCTCCACCGCCTGCCAGAAAGCGCCGGCGTGCAAAGATAATAGAAATTACTTACATCAAACTCGGCAGCCAGGTAGCAATTGCCGGAAATATGATCACCAAAACCAGCACCAGCAACAAGATGGTCACCGGCAGCATCGCTCCTTTGATCACCGTTCCGATCGGAATGGCGCCGATTTGAGAGACGATGTACAGCACCCCGCCCATTGGAGGCGTGATCAGCCCCAGGTTGACGTTGATCAACAGGATGACGGCAAACCAGATGTTATCCCAGCCCATGTGCAGAACGACCGGGTACAGCAGTGGAATCGCCAGGTACATCAACGAAAGACTTTCGAGGAACATGCCCATCACGAACAGGAGCATGTTGACGATAATCAGCAACGTGAGCGGGGAAAAATCATGGGCGATGATCAATTCCAGGATTTGCTGGGGAATTCGGCCGAAAACGACCCCATGTCCCATCATGACACCCGCCATGACGATCACCGCTACCATGGCCGAAATGTTGGCCGCGGAGAGCAGGATTTGCCATAATTTGCGGATGGAGATCGTGCGGTAGACAAACATGCCGATGATGATGCAGTAAACGGCAGCTACCGCAGCCGCTTCCGAAGCGGTGAAAATGCCGAGATAGATGCCCCCCAGGATGATGACCGGGGCCATCAATCCCCAGAAAGCCTCCTTCATGGCCGCCATTTTGCTCAGTTCGATTGCACTCTCGGATCCTTTAAGGCTCCCGGCGCGCAACGCCTGATCAACTGAAATCCCCGTGCCGACCACCTCGGACACAGTCTCCTGGGATTCAGAGGGCCTTTTTGAAAACAAAGCCAGGGCGAATGAGTACAGAAAGATCAATAAAAAGCCGGGAATCATGCCGGCCATGAAAAGTTTGCCCACCGACTCGTCCGTGAGATACCCGTAGACAATCATCACGAGGCTGGGCGGAATGACACTGCCCAGGGACCCGCCGGCCGTAATCGCCGCTGCGATCATGGTGTCGGTGTAGCGTGCCTTGCGCAGTTCGGGTATGGCAATCAGGCCCATTGTGGATGCCGATACAAAGCTGGAGCCGGTCATGGCCGCAAAAACACCGCTACTGAGAATGGTTGCTGCGCCCAACCCAGAGCGCATCCTGCCCATGAAGGCCTTGGCCGCATCGAACAGACGCTTGCCCATGCCGGTTTCAGAGATCAGTTGCGCGGTCAGGATAAACAGAGGGATCGCCACCAGAGTGCTGGTGTCCAGTGAGGCATACGCTTTTTCAACGCCTGTGCTTAACGCCGTATCCAGATCGGTGTAGATGGTCATTAACCCCAGCGCCAGAAAACCGAGCCCAAACCCCACCTGAATTCCGCTGGCGAGTACCATTAAAAAGACGATGACAAAACCAACAACGTACAGTGTCATGATTCACCTCTTAGTCAAAGTGCAAGCTGCCGATTCACCCGCCTCAGCGATGAGGAAAAGATCCGGCCAATATCGGATCGCAGCTGGCGCCAATGCGCCCGCGGTCTGTTTGCCGGGTGATGCGACAGTCAGCTGGAAATGGGACTGCCGAGCCTATTTAGGCCGGTTTGAAAAGTCGTCCGCCAATTTATTGATGAATTGCAAGGTCAGCAGCAGGCCGCCGACGGGCACCAGCAACCATGGTATCCACAGCGGAGCGGCCAGCAGCCCTGTACTGACATCTTCGATGTCATACGCGAACTTGACCATTTCCATGCCTTTGAAGATGAAAACAAAAGAGTAGATGGCCCCCAGAAAATCGGTTACAATTTTCAAACGGCGGCGGTTGCGGGGATTCAAGCGGTCGACCACGACAGTGATTGAAAAATGGCTGTCATTTTTAAGCGCGTAAGCTGCCCCCAAAAAGCCGATCGCCATGCACAAATAAATGCTCATCTCCTGCACCCATGTGGTCGGAGCATTGAAAATATAGCGCATGAATACTTCGTAAACGACAATGAAGGTCACAACCAGCAAACAGATTGCTGCAACGATCCCACCGGTATCGCTGGAGTAATCGATCCATCGAAACAAGAAGAATTTTCTATTGCTTGATTTTTGCATGACGTCATTTCCTGTGCAAGGCAATATCGATCATATCGGCCGGTAACTGCCCGTTGAAGAGTGGTATGGTGAATATACATGCATGGCGCGGATCGGGGTTGGAACGTGATTTTTGTGACGCTCAAATAACCTTGCCACCGGATGCGCGCAATTGGCGCGCATCCGGCGGCAAGCAAACATCGATCTGAAGCAACGCGTCTATTTGATATTCAGATCCAGCAACCGCTGGGCCTCTTTGCCGTTATCTTTGGCCCACTTGGCCCAGACTTCTTTACTGATATTTTTGATTTTGGCGCGTTCCGCATCCGGTATGCGCGTCACGGAAGCGCCTTCCTTTTCTATTTCAGCAGTGAACTTTGCTTCCCAACCCTTGGCCGCCGCAAGCGTGATCGCGGTTTGCTTTTTTCCAAGATCGACCATCAGGTCCTGGACATCCTTGGGCAGCTTATTCCATGTATTCAAGTTCATGCAGATAAAGATCGTGGCGTAGCTCATATCCATTTTGGTGAGATATTTTGCCACTTCATGGGACTTCTGGAAATAGCCGCCAACGGCGGAGTTGGCCATGGCATCGGATACGCCGCGTTGCAGCGCCATATACTGCTCTGTCTGAGGAATGGAAGTGTCGGGAGCGGCGCCCAGCTTCACCATGATTTCAGAGAACATCGGGCTGGTGGAGAGAATGCGCAAGCCTTTGAAATCGTCTACGCTCTGGATGTTCTTCTTGTTGCTGAACATCTGAACCCCATCGGTCCAGCTGATTACAACCAGCTTCAAGCGTTTCTTCTCCATGGCCTTTTCGATGATCTCTAACGATTCGCCCGTGTACGCTTTGGCAGCTTCGTCGATTGAATCGAAAGCAAAGGGCAGATACACACCCTGCAGCATGGGGACCATGGCCAGCATTGCAGGCTGCAATACCAGGCCCATGTCTACCGATCCTTTGGCGACGGCGCTGTGCATTTCCTTGGGGCCATACAATTGACCACCGGGGTAGTCCACGATTTTGACTTTGCCGGCCGCTGCCGTGTTCACTTCATTGATCCAGTCCGCCCTGGCTTCGGCCACATAGTGCTTGGGAGGCCCCCACGTCGCCAGTTTGAGTACCATCTCATTGGCCGAGACTTCCAGCGGCAACAATGCAATCGCAAAAATAAAACAAATGACACCCAACAAATTTTTGTGCTTCATACTTCCCCTCCTTGCTTCATGTTGATGACAACCATGGATGTACGCTTGTGCTGATAGCGCACATCCGCCAGCCTAGCCTCTATCCCCAAAAAACGACAAAGCGCCGCCCGAAGCGGTAGTTTTGTCATACATGCTCGACATGCTGCTTTAAAAGAAGAATATACCCCCTCAACGGCGTGAAATCCCCAGACTGTTTTCACGACGCTGCGGTATTAGAAAGGATAATTGGACCGGATAGCACAAGGAAATGCGTATCACAAGGAAGATTATCAATCAAAAACAAATTGTAGTAAAGCTCCTGAATACTATTCATCGGAACGCAGCGAGGCCTTGACAGGCCCACTGGTATTCAGGACGGGGGTGGGTTCGACCTGCATAAAAGAAAGTGCTTTTTTTCGTTCAGGATATGGGGCCCATTTATCCCCTGGCTTTTTTAGCATAATTTGCGGCATTGATGCCGGCGATGCATCCTTCGCCGACGGCTTTGGCCATTTGCCAGGGCGGACCGCAAATGTCACCGGCCGCATAGATGCCCGGCAAGTTGGTGGCCTGCTGTTTATCGGCTTGGATGTAGCGCATCTCGTCATCCAACAGAACGCCCATGTTTGTGGCCAGTTGCAGTAACCCCTTAGCGCCTTGTTCGATGAAAACACCGCTGACCGGTATAATGGACCCATCCTGAAGCTGTAATCCCTCAACCTGTTGATTGCCTGTGATGGCTGTGACTTTGGCATTGGTGTGCACGCTGATGCGGCTGGCCGCAAGTTTTGTCTTGAGGGAATCGGAAACGTCGAGCCGGTCACATACCAGGTGGACCTCGCCGGCAATGTCCGTCAGGGTCAGCGCCCCGTCCACAGCGGCGCTTTCACCGCCAATGACAGCGACATTTTCATTCTTATAAAAATTGCCGTCGCAATCCACGCAATAGCTGACCCCTTTGCCCAACATTTCTTTTTCACCGGGGACACCCAGTCGGTTGCGCTGAGTACCGGTGGCAATGATCAGGGCCGCTGTGGTGAGCGTGGTTCCGCTTTCGGTTTTCAACCGGTATCCGGAGGAACTCTGGGGGTCGACCGCCAGAACATCTTCTTCCAAAAAGTGCGCTCCGAACGTGGTGGCTTGCTGGCGGCCATTGCTCAGCATCTCTTCTCCGGGAACATTGAATTGACAACAGAAATTCTCGATATGCGCGTGAAACAAGCTGCTCTTGTTTTCCTTGCCCAAAACGACCACGGACACTTTCTTGCGGGCAGCGTGGATAGCCGCCTGCAAACCTGCCGGCCCGGTACCTATAATCACTACGTCATAGTGTTGGGAAGTTTCCAATGCAATATCCTCCTTCGAAGGCCATCGCGTTTGCCATACCTTCGCTTTTTCTTTAGACTTCGTTGAGATTGAAAAGGTGGGCATGTCTGCCGAAAAAGCAAGCCCCATGCGACCAGGTGCTGCCCGTGTCCGAGGATAAGGGCGCATTTTCGCGTGAACGTTCTTACCCGCATGGACGCCGTTTAATGAGAGCGGGAGGATACACCGCCCCAACTTGGCCGTAGCTTGCGTGGTGGGCAATTCGCCTTATATTGGCCAATATCGTTACTCTATGAGGAGTCGGGCATGAAAGAACATGTTAAATCAACGGATACTTGCAGCTTGGAAGCCGATACCTGCAAAACGGACGTGGCCGCCTATAAGCAGATGAAAGCCCGTGTCCCCGAGATCGCCGAACGCATCATTGCCCATTGCGAAAGCCAGGAGTGTTATACGCACATCGATTACGAGCCCATTCCCTCCGAAGGGTTCGTGTCCGACCTGATCGACCGTTTTCGAGAGATCCTGTTCCCAGGCTATTTTTCACGCGAAAGACTCGATCCGGCCAACATGAAATACAGTTTGGGCCAGGGGGTATCGCTGCTGTATGATATGCTCTCGGAGCAAATCGCTCACCATGTGCGGCATGATTGCCAGCGGTATGATTTGCCCTGCAGCGATTGCGAACAAAGCGGCCAAGCCAAGGCTATCGCGGTACTGGAGGCCATCCCTGAGATTCGTCGCATGCTGGCGACCGACGTGCAAGCCACTTTCGACGGTGATCCGGCCGCCAAGAGCCATGATGAAATCATCTTCAGCTACCCGGGAATCTTTGCCGTGATGGTGCACCGGGTGGCCCATCGCCTGTTCGAACTGGAGGTGCCGCTGCTGCCGCGCATCATGAACGAACACGCTCACAGCGTCACCGGCATCGATATTCATCCGGGAGCCATCATCGGACCGCGTTTTGTAATCGACCACGGGACGGGGGTGGTCATTGGCGAAACCACGCATATCGGCAAAAATGTCCGTATTTACCAGGGGGTGACCCTCGGTGCTCTGAGCCTGCCCAAGAATGCCGGGGAACAGTACCGTGGCAAAAGACGCCATCCTACAATCGAGGACGATGTCATCATCTATTCGGGAGCGACCATTCTCGGAGGCGACACCGTGATCGGCGCACGTTCGGTTATCGGCGGCAATGTGTGGTTGACCGAATCGGTGCCGGCGGACATGACCGTTATGATGGAACATCCGCGCCTGGTTTATAAATCGGCCGAAAAAAACACCAAGGGAGTCTGATATGCATATTTACCATAGTGTCAGTGCGACCGTCGGACGCACACCGCTGGTTCGTTTGCGACGTTTGGCCGATAAAGTGCCGGCCGAGATTCTGGCCAAAATGGAGTATTACAACCCGCTTGGCAGCGTCAAAGACCGCATCGCCGCCTACATGATCGACGAAGCCGAACGCCAGGGCCTCATCGGCCCGCATACGCGCATCATCGAGCCGACCAGCGGCAACACGGGGATCGGCTTGGCATTCGTATGCGCGGCCAAAGGCTACCGGCTGCTTTTAACCATGCCTGAAACCATGAGTGTGGAGCGGCGTAAATTGCTCGTCCATCTGGGCGCCGAACTGGTTCTGACGCCCGGCCCCGAAGGGATGGGCGGCGCCATTGCAAAAGCTGGCCAGATTAAGTCACGGGATCCGAATGCGTTTATTCCCAACCAATTCGAAAATCCTGCCAATCCCATGGCCCATCGTGAGACCACCGGACCCGAAATCTGGGCCGATACAGAAGGCCAGGTCGATATCCTGGTTTCCGGTGTCGGTACCGGCGGCACGATCACCGGTGTTTGTCAGGCCATCAAACCCAAGAACCCGAATTTCAAGGCCATCGCAGTCGAACCAGCCGCATCGCCGGTCCTGTCGGGCGGTGCCAAGGGTCCGCATAAAATACAGGGCATCGGTGCAGGCTTCGTTCCCAAAGTGCTGGATACCCGTTTGATTGACGACGTTATTACGGTCACTGACGACATGGCCATCGAAACAGCGCGCCGATTGGCCGCCGAAGAAGGCATCTTGTGCGGAATTTCTTCGGGTGCGGCCGTTTGGGCTGCCTTGGAAGTGGCAAGACGTAAGGAAAACGCCGGCAAGCGCATCGTCGTGATTCTGCCCAGCACCGGTGAGCGATACATCAGTACGCCCCTTTTCCGGTAAAATGAATAGTGTTGATGAAAGGTCATCGCGCACTGGTGATCTGCCAGTGCTTCCGATGCATCAAAAAAGTCTTTTTTCAATTTGGATAATGGGCTATAATATTGTCTTGCCATCACAAATAAAACCCATTTACTAAATAATTGACATTTGGCCGGTTTTGTTCCAATGATGCCTTGAATTTAGATCTGTTTTGGATCGGGACGATTCTCGATGGTGTGACGTTCACATTACAGTGCTATTCTTTCTGATTAACAATATAATCTGATTAACAATATAATAGGTAAGGAAATCATGGGTATTCAAGAGAGAAAGGAACGAGAAAAGGAGCGTCGGCGGCAGCAGATCATTGTCGCTGCAAAGAGGGTGTTTTCGGATAAAGGGTTCAATAAAGCCACCATGGAGGATATTGCCAAGGAAGCTGAGTTGAGTCCGGGTACCTTGTATCTGTATTTCAAGAACAAAGAGGAGTTGTACGCCTCGTTGTCCCTGAGGATCTTGCAGTATCTGCATATCCGCATATCCCATGTGATCAATCAGGCCGAACTTGATCCGCAGGCCAAATTGGATGCGCTCAAAGAGGTCATGTACGATGTGTATGATTTCGATCCATTGATCATCATCAACATGTTTCATTTGCAATCCAGCGAAACGCTGAAAAACCTGTCCGATGAATTGATCGAGGAGATTAAAACACTCTCGCGCAATTCCATTGGTGCCATTGCAAAGATTTTTCAAGAAGGGATCAAGAGCGGCATTTTCATCGACCGCCATCCGGTCGCAATGTCCGATATCACATGGGCTCTTTTTTCAGGTGTGGTCTTGTGGGAAAACAGCAAAAAGATCATTAATGACAAAAAAGATTATCTGAAGGAAACGCTCAAGCTTGCTTTTGAAATTTTTGACCGGGGCATCAGCAACCAGAAATAGGTCTTTCAGAAAAACTATTCGCACGTCATTAGGCGCCCGGCACGTAACTTGTGCCGGGCGCCTAATGACGTTCAGGGCAAACGCGGACGGGTCCGTTGCCCTCTTTTGCGTTCCGCATTCAAAGATTAAAGAGTGATGATCTGGTAAAAAGGCGCCATCTGCCATTCGTATAGATCTCGCTCAAGATAGAGGTGCGTGCGAGCGTACCTTGTGTTTGCCCGCGTCCAACGCACGGCATCGTACCAACGGCTGTGTCCCACCACTCGCACCGGGCGAACACAAGCCGCCCCTGCGTGTGAAACAAAAAAACCTGCCGCAAGCATGTTGTGGCAGGTTTCAAAAGTGCGTTTCAGGAGTGTGTGCTTACTACTCTTCCTTGGGGTGGCACTGAATGCAACCGGTTGGACCAGTGGGGGAAACTTTTTGGCCACCAGGCAGCCGCGAGGCCTGAATCATTTGGTTCTTTTTTTCGATCTGCTTGTGGCAGCCGATGCAACTCTGATGAAAAGCTTCCTTGAAGTACCGAATCCGAACGGCCTTGTCTTGCACCGGTCCGCCCTGCTCGTTTTTGGGTGCTTCCGCCAGGTCGTGGCAGCCGGTGGCGGAGCAGCCGCCGATCGGGGTTTCCTTATCCCACGTATGGTGACATTCCAAGCAATTGAAGTCGAAATGGGCTGAATGCGGAAAAGATACCGACGCACGTTTGGCGTCGCTGGTCAGGGGTTGCAAGGTGATCTCCCCCATCGGCACGCGCATTTCTTCATCCGCGGCCCAGGCCGGCATTCCCATCAGGCACACCATCAAAGCTGTCGCCAACGCTATCCACGTACTCTTTCGCATGCTCTACCCCCCTGTGCAATTTCCGAGAAAAATTTCTGCCCGCTATAGTATGTTCCGGTGCTATTTTCAATCAAAAAGTCTGAGTGCCGCAAATCATGCGATTTATACCTTCGCGGTGGGCGGGCCGATGGCACGGGATGGTGGCCGACTACACCCCACTATATGCATTTTCTGCGTGGCGCCCGTCAACGTTTCAGCGCACTGCGCGCACGGTGCCGCACTCATCTTGCCGGCGATGCTCTCTTTGGAAAACCGATTCCGGTTTGCCGGTCACAATGTCGGCAACCGAATGGTACCCCTTGGTGTAGGCTTCGGCACTCCAGTACCACTCGGCGCCGCTGGATGGGAAATAGGGGGCCTGTTTGTACAAGCCGGCCAATTCGCTGGCCGAGGGCAGCCGCCAGGCGCCGTTTCCGCCGGCGCGCAAGGTTTTAACATAGGATTGGGCGGCTTGATAGTTCAGACACCCGCCCAACTCCTGGGAAGAGTCCAGCAGCCGCCAAGTCAGGCCTGTGGTCCGGTCGGTGACGCTGCCATCCCCCTTGGGCCGGTAGCGGGCGGAAGCGCTCAATTGCCGCTCTAAATCGTCGTTGAGTTGACGCACCCGGCGTTGCTGCTGGGCCTGTTTCTCGTTTTCTCGCTGAATACGGGCGTGTTCCTCGCTTTTTCGTGCCTCCCGTTGCAGTTGCTGACGCACCGTTGCGCGTTGCGATTCCAATTGGTTCAGGAGTTGCTGGGCCTCACCGGCAAAAGGACTTGAAAGATTGCTGCGCAAATACTTATCGACCTGCTGAATCCGCTCGAAAAGCCCGTTTAGAGGGTTTTGGGCATAGCGTTCGACCGCTTGCCAGCGATTCTGCGCCTGCAATTGTTTGTGCAGGGCCGCCATTTCCAGTTCGACGACCTGCTTTTGGCTGCTGGCGGGCTGTTCGGCCAGATAGGCCTCGTAGGCTTCATACGCTTTTTGAAAATCATTGCCGGCAGCGCTTTTGACCTTTCTGAGCTGAGCCAGGTCGCGTTTGTCCTTCAGCGCCGCCATCCGGGATTTCGCCTCTTCGGCCAGAACACTTTCCTTGAATTCGAGAATGAAACTATCATATTGCGCAAGGCAAGCGTCCCAACGTTGGGTTTGCTCGCATTGAGCGTCTTCCGAGGCCAGGAACGTGAGATGGTGACGCCCCATGGCGTCGATCAGCACGTCGACATCGCCCTGATAACGCCCTTCGGGAAAACGGGTCAGGTATTTTTTGTAAACCCGCAGGCGCTGACTGAAGTCGAGCCGTGCGGCCCTTTTCAACTCCTCGTAATAGTACTGATCCAGTAGATCTTTGATGTCGCTTACAGCCTCGGAGATGCGCTGCTCATAGCCGCTGCCGGGATATTTCTCCAAAAAGTCGCCATACAATGCGATGGCCTGGCCTTCGTAGGTTTCATCCACGGGAAGGTTGCTGATTTTCAAAGTGATTTGATCAAATTCGTGTTCTTTGACGCTTTGCTGGGTTTGCGCGATTTCGGAGCGAAGCACGGTACCATGCACCGAATTCGGATAGGCGGCCAGGTAGGCTTGGTAAAGCTCTAATTTCTGCTCCGCCGATTCGGTTTTTTTGAGATCTTCACGTAACTGCATATAGTGATCCATGGGCCGTTGATCGCTGAAGATATGCAGTGCCAGAACCGCCGCGCTGGCGCAGAGGACAAATATTCCCAAGGCGATGCCGAAAAGCTTGAAGAAATTGATCCTTTTTTGTGGTGCGCGCGGTTCGGGGGCGCGTTCAAGGCGTACGATCCTCTTGGCGGCCTCCTGGGGGGCCGGTTTGGCGCGGCGCGGTTTCGAAACAGGCTCCGGAGGGGTTTCAGCCGGACAGGTGATTTCATCTTTTATCTTCAGGCTTTCCATCAACACGTGCATCAGTGGCTGATTGATGTCGTTGGTTCTGGAGGGATCGGCCGGCGCGATCTCGACGGTCACACCGTCCCAACTGATGATGTTGTAGGCCGCGTCGCACCCGGAATTCTGGTTGGTTTCGGCACCGATCAGTTCGCCGTCCTTGACATGCAGTTGCGCCTCGCGACCAGCCGAGGTGACGCGCAATGTAAAAGAGGATTGCTCCATTTCCGCCATCTGAAGAAAAGACGGCAGGCTGATGCCGTGGATTTGTCCGCCGACGCCGCTGCCTATCTGTTGGAGCGTTCTGTGGCTCAGACTGCGTTTTAGCAGCGCTTCCAACTGCATGTAGTGGTCGTCGATCATCCAGTCAGAGCAATACCCCATGTGGATTTCAACTTTGGCCTTGTTGCGCCGCCAAGGCCAGAGTGCGCCATAGAACTCTCCGGTTTTCAGGGGCAGCAGAAACAAAGATTGATCGTTTTCAATGCCACCCAGATATTTTATCGTTGAATTTTTACGAAGTTTACGCGGCAGTGGCTTGCCGGCGGCCTTGACCGGCGGTCCGAAAAATCGCGTCAGCAGAGCTTCCAGATCTGCGATGGACCGTTCACTGCAAGTCGCTTGATAAAGGCTGCGGGATTCTTCGTAGAAGCGTTTGCTGATTTCCGGCATGGCATCCAGGTCACGTGCCAGATCGATGAAGGCTTCCAGAAGGGGTAGATTTGCTATGAGGTCTGTGATTTCGTCGCTATTGCCGGTCAGAATTTCAGCTACGAGTTGGTGGTCCATTTGCCAGATTCCTTGCGCGTTGCATCATCACGACGATTAACCAGCTGATGTGCTTGAGTATCGGCGGTGATTATAGGAAAGAAAGCCTATGATGTCAAAGCGAAACACCGGAAAGGCCAGGGCAATCGCATGTAAACCTTGGCACGCAGCGTGCTGTTAAGAGTTTCTTGACTTGGCGCCATATCTATCGTGCTGAAAACCCGGTGATTCGGGTGGGTGGTCCGCGCCACCATCCATTCGATCAAGTGAGGCTATAAGGCATGCTCCGGACGGGCCGCAAACTAAGCTGCGCTCTAACAGTGCGGCCCCATGTCCTGCGCACGCCTTATGCCTCGCTAAATCTCATGGCTGACGTGGCGCGGACCACCCACCCGAATCACCTCTTCCGTGCCAATCCGAAAACGAATTCGGGTATACTGAGAGAGTTTTTTACATGCGACTGCCCTGCCGCAAAGGCGAACACAAAGTTGACCCCCACAAGTAGAACCCTGCGTCTATCAGCGCTGAAAAGTGGGTGCACTAAGTTGTGAAAAGAATCGTCAGGAAGGCACTTGCCGCTGCTATGCTGTGGAACAGCACGGCCGGCCAGATGCTTTGGGCGCGTTCGCGGACCATGCCGGTGGCCACTGCCAGCAAAGCGGCGCCACCCAGGGTCAGCAGTGTGCGACTCAGATCAAGGGGGGCCGGTGAGTGGATCGACAGGAATGCCCACACAAAACCAACATAAAGCAACGTGCTGCCGATGACCGGCCAGGAAAGAAACCAGCGGGTTTCGAAGCGCTGGATTTTGGCGGTTTGGGATAAAAGCCCATGGGCCAGGCTGCGAAACAGCATTTCGGCGGCCAGCGGCAGGCCCACGACGCCAATGATAATGACGATAGACCACTGTTCGCTACGAATCCATTCAGTCGGCGCCCACACACCGCCGGCAATGCCGCCCGCCATGGCCACCGGGAGAAGCAGCCACCAGTGCTTGCCAATGGGCAGTGTCCAGCCGAATTGCCAGGGATGGGATCGCGCAATGAAAATCAGGCTGATGGCCGTGGCAGTCAAAAGGGTGACCACAAAACCAAAACTGGCACGATTCCAGAACGCCTCTATCGACGGACTGTCCAGCCAGACGGCTGGTTCCCAGAGCAGGCGCACAATGTGGGCGCACAAAACGATAAACCCGATCAGCGCAGTCGTTGTGGCCGCGCGCAGGATTTTTTGTTGCCAATTGATTTTATGCACGGCCGCGCGACAGGCATGCACCATTTCAAAGGGCGAAAGCTGGGTTCCGCTTTCACGGGGTGATCCGCCGATGTCAGCCGCGCCGCCCCATTTGTTGGTTGCCGTGCGTCCCTTGACGGAAGGGTCTGCAAAATTGAGCCGGTCGTAAACCTCGTCCAGACTGATGGGCATGAACAGATCCATCTGGCGGACCGTGTATGTTCGCGCGCCTTTTTTCAGAAAGACGATGCCCAGCCGGTTGCTGTACAGCTTATTCAGATGGGGTTCGATCTCGTATATTCCCATGTCGGCTTCAACGACCGCGGCGATACGCTGATCGGTCAAATCGATGCGCGCCAATTCCTCCACCCCGAGATAGTCGGCGAAGTCACTAGTTTTATAGAAAATTTGGTCGATTTTGTGGAGTGTGGCGGCCGTATAGGCCAGATAGTCCACGTTTTGCCAGTCGCCCTCCCTTTTGAGGGCCACCTCATCACTGCGCAGTCGATCGATCACACGTTGGATCTTGCTCATCAAATCCACCGGCAAGGCACTGAGTTCCTTCAACTCGAGCCCCATGGCATCGACGACACCCTCGTAGCGGACCAGGGCGAACAAAAGCCGTCTCTGGTTGGGATCGAGACGGCCGATACGGGCGTGATTGAGGATGATCCAAATGGCCAGCAGCGTATCCAGGTCCGGTTCATTGGCGAAAATGTTCCATTCCCGGTTTTGAAGGTCGAGTCCCTTCATATACATGACCAGGGCTTGCTCGCACGCGGCCAGGGTGAACGAGCGCACACAGCCTTCGTGGTGATCCAGATTATATACCTGGCGCTCATGATCCATGAACGGCTCACCCTGGGCCACCCCGTCCAGAAAAATCGTGCCGGGTGGCGATTTGCGAGCCACGGACGCGGAAAAAACCATGCGTGCTTCAACATGCACGTTCAGGTTGGGGGCTTCCAAGGATGTCAGCACCCGTTCGCTGTCATTTGTCTTGACGACATAACGTTCGGGTAGACGCAGAGTGTCGCTTGCCTTGGCCCGACTTCTCAGAAGTGTCTGTTGCAGACGCGTGTCTCCCAGATTTTCGGCGAAAGAGGATGGAACGTTAACCCTTTTTTCAGGTGAAGCGCTCATTGACGATTCCTATCGACGACATCTCTCGACCGTCGGCGATATTGTGTATGACACGGCCGGAATCCGGCGCAATATATGGGTTGCCATTGTTTGCGTGTCGTGCATGAAGTCGTGTTTGCCTTGCGCTTCCTCTACAATGTCCGGATCATCGTGACGCGAGCATTCCATTCATAGCAGTCAGCAGGGAGACGGTCAAGCAATAGCACTATTCAACTTCAAGGGCGTTCACTTGCAAAGCATCCATTCTGCCCACAGTCGGCCCCCGGATATATCAATCCGATCGGCCGCAAGCAAATTATATCTGTTTTGGTGTCTGACAACCTTTAATAGACAAACCGTCGGGCATTTCACCGTGAAGGCAACAATAAATCATTGCCTGGCAGGTGATTCTCGACTAAAAAAGAATATCTTTTCAGAATCGATAGGCGATCGGTCTTTTCAAAGACCAACCAATCCAAATCTGCATGACAATGAATGACATACAACCAGATTGCAACTTTTCGCGGGAGGCAGGCCATGCGTTCGGCCATTGTTATTTCGGCGGTTTCTGACGATATCGCCACCATCCGGAATGCTTTTGGGCAGGATTTTCGATTCTCGACAGCTGCCGATGTCCCCGCAGCATTGCGCATTCTGGAACGCGGCCGTTACGACCTGATCTTTGCCGATCTGGATATCCTCGCTCATGAGACGGCCGCCGGCAGCCCCGAAATTGCTTTACAAAGTTTTCAGCAACACCATCATGCCATCGAATTGGTTATCATGACACCCCCCGCGCAGATTCGCAAGGCGGTCAATTGGGTCAAAGCCGGCGCCCGGGATTACGTGAGCTATCCCTTGTCGCGCGACGAGGTGCGTCTGGTCGCTGAATCGATCGCGCAATCGATTCTACGCCAGTCGGAACTGGACTACCTGCGCGACAAATTCTGGAAAACCGATGCATTGGATGTCGTCCAGACCAAAAGCCAGGCGATGGAAGAAGTGTTCAAAAAAATTCGTCCGGTGGCGTCGACCAAAACCACCGTTCTGCTGGTAGGGGAGACCGGCACCGGCAAAGGCGTCATGGCCAAGCTGATTCACCAGCACAGCAACCGGCAAAAAGCCCAGTTCATCAGTGTGCATTGCGGCGCCATTCCCGACACCCTGTTGGAAAGCGAATTGTTCGGCCATGAGAAAGGCGCTTTTACCGGCGCGGTACGCAAAAAGTTGGGAAAATTCGAGATCGCCAACGGCGGCACCATTTTCCTGGACGAGATTGGCACGCTGACGCCACCGGCCCAGATCAAACTGCTGCAGGTGCTGCAAGACGGCACCTTCAGTCGGGTGGGCGGTGAGGAGACGATTCAGACCAATGCCCGGGTGATCGCCGCGACCAATTCGGACCTGAAACAACTCAGGGAATCCGGGCACTTCCGCAAGGATCTGTTTTACAGGCTCAATGTGTTTCCGATAGAGATTCCCTGCCTGCGCGAACGCAACGAAGACCTGCCCCACCTGATGGAACTATTTTTGAAACGGCTGAACAGTGAGTTCCAGAAATCCATTCACACCATCCATCCCCAGGTGATAGCAGGGCTGTCGCGCTACGATTGGCCGGGCAATGTGCGCGAACTGGAAAATCTGATGGAGCGCGCCTATATCCTGGAAAATTCCACCACCTTGACACCGGAAAGCTTTCCGCTGGAGCTGTTCGACAATCAGTGTCCTTCTGCGGTCATGCCGCTGGATGCCCGATTGCCGCTGGCCGATGCGCGCAAGGTCGCGTTGGAAGAGTTCGAGCGTCAATACCTGAAGGAACTGGTGGGTCGAAACCAGGGTAAAATCAATATCTCAGCCACAGAAGCCGGTATCAGCACCCGCCAACTCCATAAACTAATGAGCAAATACGGCATCCGCAAAGAAGAGTTTAAACACGATAACGCCGTTAAATAAAAACAGTTTTGAGATAAGATGAAGACAAGACAATTGCTGGCATTAAGCCTGTTGGGGCTACTCGTGGGCTGCACAGGGTTTTCGGCGGCCACGCCGGAGACGGCCCCCCTGCGGCCAGTTGTATTTCACTACGAAGGCTTGGCCCGGTCAGTGTGCATCATGGGAGATTTCAACCAGTGGAATACCGATACCCATTGCATGCAGCGGGACAAACAGGGGTGGTCGATCCGTCTTTTGCTGCCGCCCGGTCCGGCGCATTACGCCTTCTTTTTGGATGGAAAACGCTGGGAGCTCGACCCCAAGGCGCTTTTTGTGGAAAGCGACGGTTTTGGCAAATATAATTCAGTGGTCATGATTGAATGATGTGTGACGATTGGACCGTATGAGGCGTATACGATTGTAGAGATTGGCAATTCATGTTGGACATGAATCGAATCTACCGGAAGAACAGGTGGGATGCGGTGCATACCTCGTCGCCACGCGACGACTGATTGGGGGAACCTATCCCTTTGCACCTATTATCGACAATGGTTCAGATGGGTTCCGAATGGCTGCAGAGACACTTGACAATGCACCTTAGCCCGGCGTTATTCTGAATGTACACTGCGGAGGAAAACAGGCTGATCAACGATATCCTGAATGGCGATGTGCAGGCATTCGCTGTTTTGGTAAATCGTTATCAACGGCCGATCTACAATTTGATGTTGCGTATGACCGATAACAGGGAAGATGCAACCGATCTGACCCAGGAGGTTTTTCTGAAGGTGTACGCTAATCTTGAACATTTTCGGCCATCGGGCCGATTCTTCCCTTGGGTCTATACCATCGGTATTAATCTGGCCCGGGACTTTTTGCGCAAGCGCAATACAGCCCTGAAAGGCGCGCATTGTTTTCAGGAGGACTGTGTTGAGGGGGGGCACGCCAATGGTCCCGTCTGCCTGATGACCCAGGTGGATGCCTGCCGTTTGCCGGGCCTGCTGGCCAAGTTGCCCGGTGATTATCGTGAAGCTCTTATCTTGCGGTTTCACGAAGGATTGACGATGAAAGACGTCGGGACCGCCCTGAGTATCTCCACCAGCGGTGCCAAAATGCGCGTTAAAAGGGGCCTGCAGAAGTTGCGCGACCTGTTGCGGCTTAAATGCCCGGCCGACCCAGCCGAAACCGGACATGATGATTGAAAGGAAGGGGGGCGTGTCCAGAATGCGTCCATCGAACAGTTCCAAAGAAAATTTGCGGCATGTGGCCGGACTTATCGCGCGCATCCAAGATGTCGAACCGCCGTCGGGATTGACCGATGCGGTGATGCGACGCATAGCGCCCAAGCGGCTTGGTTGGCCCCAAAGAGTCCTTCGGCGCATGCGAACCCCGTTCGCTCTGATGCCAACGCCGGTTGTTTCGGCAGCAGTGGCGTTTGCGCTGGTTGCGGTGATCTTCTTTGGGGTGAAAACCTATATCGACGCGCGAGACACCGGTTTTTACGGGAATGGGCCCGCTGTATCCGGCGCCGAAACCATCACGTTTGTCCTGGAGTTTCCTTCGGCACAAAAGGTGGCCGTGATCGGCTCATTCAACCAGTGGTCTCCGGAGGGTTTTCAAATGCGCCGCGCTGCGCCTCAAGCGCCTTGGCAGCTGATTCTGCGGTTGCCGCAGGGTCAGTACACCTACGCCTTTTTGATCGATGATCGCGAGCTGGTGCCGGATCCACGATCCTTATGGCACCAGGCGGACGGTTTCGGTAATCTTAATTCGACCCTAATTGTAGCGAATGGCAAGCAGAATGGAAATGACTCCTAGATTGGTTTTTTTCACCACTTTGTTGATACTCTGCGGCATCTATCCGTTGCGGGCGGATGAAAACAGTGCGGTTTTCGAAGCCACGCGGCAGGCGCGCACCGCCGGCATTTCAGAAAGCATGCTGAACCGGTTGCTGGCGGCAGGCTACCGTTACAAGGTCGATGAGAAAGATCTGGTACGCTGGATCGGTATGGTCCAGGCTGCCGCTGAAGAGGACCTTCCCCTGTTGCCGTTGGTCGATAAAATGGAGGAAGGTCTGGCCAAACGGGGAACACCCCGGCGAATCGACGCGGTTTTGGCGCAACGGCTCGATCAGTTACGGACCGCCGATCGCCTGATTGCTATCCGGTACAGGGAACCCCATGAATCCAGACCGGCAGCGGTCGAGCGGATTGCCGACCTGTTGGCCGCCGGGCTCAGCCCGGAAGAAATCCGCAGCGGCCTGACCCGTCCGTCCGGCCCTGCTTTAGAAGAGCGGTTGCAGGCGCTGACATTCCTTGCAGTGCTCAAACAATCCGGCCTGCAGCCCCATCAATCCGTCAAAATTGTCTATGCCGGCCTGCAGAATCAATTCTTTTCCGAGTTTCCGCTCACCTTGGCTTTTATGGTCAAAGCCGCTCATGCCCGGGATATCCCCGAAAAAATCATTGCCGACGAAACGATGAAGGTGGTCCGCGGGCAACAAAGTCTGCAGCAAGCACAACGCAGCTTGAACATTCATCTTTCACAACAACCAACAGCCCTGTCTGTCCCTGCGGGGGGCAAAGGTGCGGGCCAGGCGCAAGGACATGGGCCAGGGGCCGGGAGCGGTCCAGGCGGTCCTGCTGGAGCCGGTCCCGGCGGGTCCTCGAGCGGCGGCGGTGGCGGCGGTGGCGGTGGAGGCGGTGGAGGCGGTGGAGGCGGTGGAGGCGGCGGTGGCGGAGGCGGCGGAGGCGGAGGCGGTGGCGGCGGAGGCGGCGGCGGTGGCGGTGGCGGTGGTGGCGGTGGTGGCGGTGGTGGCGGTGGCGGTGGCGGCGGTGGCCATTAGCGTATTACGATTTTTGGCGGTACTGCCCATTAGGGTCCCATGCGCAAATCGTCCGATAACGTCAGCAAGAAAGCAACCAGATCGTCAACCTGGGTATCCGTCAACCCCATATCGCCTACATCGTCATTCAAATTGTTCGCCACTTCAGGTTCGGGCCAACCTCCAGTGTCGCGCGTATTGTGGAAAGCGACCATCATCGTGAGGGTCGGGAATACGCCATTGTGTCCATAGGGGGCACTCATGGCGACATTGCGCAAGGTGGGCACCTTGAATTTGCCATACTGCGCCGCATAATCCGCATCTGCAAACAGGGGTGCATTGCTGGTAAAGTCCGCTTCCAGGAATCCGCCCAATCCGAGATCGTCAGGATTGCCGGTGAGCAGTTCGTTGGTAGGCAGCCCGATATTGACGTAGCTGTAGTTGGTAAACAGCGGAGGCGTGTCTGCCATGCTATGGCATTGCGCGCAATGGGCTTCGAACAACACCGCCCCGCTCTGCTGCCGGGCAGTCAGTTGCCCGCGGTCGAAAGGTGAGCTGAATTTTTGCACCTCTCCGGAACGTTCGTAAGCCGCAATGGCGCGTCCAATATTATCATACGCGCTGGGAACATCCTCCAATGCATCTGTCCCGAAAACCTGTCGAAAAAGGTTGGCATAAGTGGCATCCCGTACTGCCTGAACGACGGCTGCCATGTCCGGCATCTTCATTTCGACCGGATTGAGTGGTGGTCCCTGGGCCTGTTCGGCCAGAGGATCTCCCAGAATTTTACCCGTGGCCCTTCCATCCCAGAACATCCCGCCCATGTAACCCCCATGGGCGTTATCCCAATGCAGCGTCGGACTGAAGCCGGCGTAGGCCGAGGAGGGCGCGTTGCGGCCGCCGAGGCTGACCCCATCGGCACCGACCGATACCACTGACGCTTCAGGATCGAGGCTGTTGGCGGGGTCGGCGAAACCGGATCGGTGATGGTGGCAGCTCAGGCACGACTGGGTGCTGTTGTACGAAAAATCCAGATCCTGATACATGATTTTGCCCAACTGCTGAATGGGCGTAAGAGGGCCTGCCGCGGCAGTGGTGACGACCATCGACAAAGCCACGATACATAGAACGATTTTCCATTGTGTACTCATGATACCTCCTTGTTACGTTGTTTGAGATAGCGAAAAAAAAACGAGGGGGACGCAAGGCGCAGGCGTGGGGAAAACGACTTTGCGCGAGGTCAAGGCTCCTTTGCTAAAGGGGCATTGGCCCCGCGGATATCAGTTCTGCTGGAGGGTTTGATCAGGGGCGTTCAACGCCTATGAACCGCTGACCGCTGCAAATTTACTCACGTGGTCTATCCTTGGCAAGATCCATCGCGTTTGCGGTCTCGATCGCGCGTCTTGTCGGCCGCCAGCAGGGGGCCATCGGGGTCGCTCAGCCTGTTCTTGCAGGAGCCGTCGCGTTTGCGGTCCCGATTGCGGGTGGTGTCGGCGGCCAGAAGGCCGGATGTCGTTGCTTGGGTGATATCGCAGGAACCGTCACGTCTGCGGTCCCGGTCGCGGGCGGTGTCTCCGGCCAGCTCATTTTGTTCCATAATGGGCTGTGTAATTTGGCCAGAGCCGTCTTTCACGCGTTTTTGCTGACGAGTGCGGTTTTGATCCTGATCCGCCGCAAAAACGAATGCAGCGCTGCATAGCAGCACACCGAGCGCAAGACCGATCTTTTTTTTAATCATGATACCTCCTCTTTTGGGGTGTTCGGGTGAAACATGGATGCGGAAAGCGGTTGACATAGTCGTGAGGATTTACGCAGGGTAGCCAAAACGGTCACAAAAAAGATGCTTCGGCGCGCTGTTAAAAAGCTGCCCATTTATAGATCTTAACAAATCCCTAACAATCTTCTAATAACTTGCCCGCTCGTATATTCCGGGTTAAGGTGCGCTCCTTGGCATGTGCCCCGGTACCATCGCTCTGATCAAGAAAAAGGGTTCATAATGGATCTTTATGTTTTTGCAGTGGGTGTATTATTCGCAATGGCAATCGTTGACTTGACTGTCGGCGTGGCCAACGATGCGGTCAATTTTCTCAATTCCCCGATAGGATCGCAGGCCGCACCGCATTGGGTCATTTTGCTCGTTGCCAGCATCGGCATTTTAGCGGGAGTGACCTTTTCGGGGGGCATGATGGAAGTGGCCCGCAAAGGCATTTTTCAGCCGCGCTTTTTTGCGATGCCGGAGCTGATGACCATTTTTCTGGCGGTCATGATCACGGATGTGGTGCTGCTCGATTTGTTTAACACTTTCGGGCTGCCCACATCGACCACCGTTTCCATAATTTTCGCATTACTGGGTGCAGCCATTGCCGTATCGATCATCAAAATTTTAAATGGCGACCAGACACTGCTGGATCTGGCCGATTACATCAATACCGGCAAGGTGCTGGCCATCATTGCCGGAATCCTGCTGTCGGTGGGCATTGCGTTCACTTGCGGCGTGATCGTCCAGTTTTTCACGCGGATGGTGTTTACGTTCCGTTTTGAAAAACGGCTGCGGCGCTATGGTGCGCTCTGGGGCGGATTGGCCTTGTCGGTGATTGCCTATTTCACGCTGATCAAAGGCGCGGGCGGTTCTTCGATCATTTCGCCACCCATGCTGGTGTGGATCAAAACCCATACCTGGACCATTCTCGGCCTGGGGCTGATCATTTTTACCTTGATATTTCAACTGCTCATGTGGGTGACTGCGATCAATATCCTGCGGCTCATCATTCTGGCCGGGACGTTTGCGCTGGCCATGGCATTTGCCGCCAACGATCTGGTGAATTTCATCGGGGTGCCTCTGGCCAGCTTTCAGGCTTTCCTTTTAGCCAGAGGCAGCGATGCACCCATGACCATGTCGATGGAAGCGCTGGAGCAGCCCGTTCATACCAGCCCCTATTTCCTGCTTGCGGCCGGTGCCATTATGGTGGCCACATTGTGGCTGTCGCGCAAAGCGCGCTCGGTGAGCAAGACCGAGGTGAGTCTTGGAAGGCAGGAAGAGGGTCTGGAGCGCTTCGATTCGATTCAATTGTCGCGCATTGTCGTGCGCATGGCCATGGGGATAGCCGAGGTTCTGCTCAAACTCTGGCCGATCAAGGCCCGTCAGTGGATCAACCGGCGGTTCGAAGGGGCCGGTCAGACAACACCGCTCGAACGCGATGGCCATTCGCCCGATTTCGATCTGCTGCGCGCCAGCGTCAACCTGGTTGTATCCAGCGCCCTGATTGCATGGGCTACCAGCATGAAGCTGCCGCTTTCCACGACCTATGTTACCTTCATGGTCGCCATGGGAAGCTCAATGGCCGACCGGGCCTGGGGCCTGGAAAGCGCCGTGTATCGGGTGACCGGCGTGCTGACCGTGATTGGGGGGTGGTTCTTTACGGCCCTGCTGGCTTTCGTCGTGTCGCTGTCGTTCGCCTTTGCCATCGGTTATCTCAATGGCCCGGCCATCTTTATCTTACTGTGCCTGGCCGCCTACGTCATTTTTCATAACCTGAAAATCCACAGTCATCGGGAGCAAGCGGCCAAGGAGCTGGATCTGCTCGATCTCAAACGGGTCACGGACGCAGATTTCGCGGTGCGTACCTGTTTCGAGAACAGCGGTCGTTTTCTGGAGGTGGTCCGCGCATATCTGGACACCTGTTTCGAAGGCGTTCTCACCGAGGATCGCAAGCAGCTTAAAAAGCTGCGTCGGGAAACCAGCAAGATCCAAAAATGGTCCAACTCGATCGTGGCCAATATTTTCAAAACCTTACGGCTGCTTCACAAGGACGATGCCCACCGGGCGGGCAAATATGCGCATGTGGTCTCGGCCCTGCAGGAAATCGCGGAAAGCGTGCGCGACGTGATTTTGCGTTCGCATGTGCATATCTCCAACCAGCACTCCGGCCTGCTGCCGGCGCAGAAGAAGGAACTTCAGAATGTACGCAAGTGTGTGGAGGGGATGCTGGGTGACACCGCGAATATCCTGCTGACCCGCCGCTCATTCGAATACCGCGAAGTGGCCGCCTATTATGTGAACTTGAAACAAATCCTCGAAGAGTGCGACCGCAACCAGGTCGAACGTATCCGCAGTGGCCAATCCAAAACCCGGCTCAGCATTCTTTTTTACGGTATCAATAATGCCAGCCTCAAGATCAGTGAGCAGGCGCTGCTTCTGCTGAATATCTTTCATGAAACCTTGGATTTAAAGAAAGAAGAGTAGGCGGCAAACTTCAGAAGAATTCCTGAAGGGCCGCCGCTTCGCACTCTTTAGACGCAAAAAACCTGCCGTGTAACCGGAAATTTCTTTCAGATTAGCGTTTCTATCATACGACACTTGGCGATCAGAATACGCTGGTTTTCTGCTCGTGCGTCGTTTTTTCATTCCACATTATGGAATTAATTTTTCTACATTGTAGAAAAAAAGTTGTTGACTAGTTACTGAATACCGTTCAATACTTAAAAAAGAGTTATCTGGTTATGCACTTCGATCCAGTGATCACAGGTATGGGGTATCATAAGAAGGTTACGCTGTGATTTTTAGAACCTTTAACAAAAGCATGCACGTAAAAGCGAAAGGTGAGCATGTCAAATCGACAGAATGCCTCCCTTACACTTTAAACTTTACACTTAACACTACGCCCAAAATCACTGGAGCGAATTGCATAACCAAAAAAAGTTATTCTTGAAAGGGAATAGAACGTAAGCATCCGCTCGTGTGTCAAAAACGCCGAAGGGGGAGTATGGTCCACTGCACGCCATTAGCGGTAAAACCCCAAAAACCGGATGGTGCCCAGAGCATTCACAGGGCCTTTGCCATCATCCGTATTGTGGCACATTACAATACTACCGGCGTAAAACTATCGAAAGTCTCCAGGCAGGTCGATCTGCCGTCGAGCACGACGCATCGGATTCTTTCAGTTTTGGTCAATGAAGGCATGGTCAGTTATAATGCGCTTTCAAAATGTTACCATTTGGGCATTGCCCTATCGCTGCTTGGATTGGAAGCTCACCAATATGAACTAAGGCATGTGTATCACCATATCCTTGAAAAGATCGCCCGGCATACCGGGGACAGCGCATTTCTTCTCATCCAATCGGGATGTGACGTTTTATGTGTCGACCGGGTGGTGGAATCGACACCGATTCAGGTGCTGACCTTCGATATCGGCGGCCGAAGACCTTTGGGGGTGGGGCCCGGCAGCTTGGCAATTCTGGCTTCGCTGCCCGAAGCTGATATGCGGCACATTGTGCAGCTCAATGAACGCCGCTATACGTTGTTTAACGGGTATGCGCCGGAGGATCTGCAGCGGATGATCGAAGCCTACCGTCAGCAGGGCTATATCGTCAACAGTGTGACGCCATACACCATGGGCGTGGGCGTGGCATTGGTCGATAAAACCGGTAACCTGATAGGCGCTGTGAGCGTGAACGGAATCATATCGAAAATGGATAAAAAGAGACAAAGAGAGATCGCGCGCCTGATTCAGTCCGAAATTGGATGTGCAGACATTTGAACGCCGAAAAACATGGAGATGCATGCATGAACAATAATGCTAACAAGGTGATGAGCGCAAATGAGGCGGTACGCCGTTTTATTCATGACGGGGACGAGTTGATCATCGGCAATTATACCGTCGGCACATGCACTGAACTGATTTTTGAAATCTGCCGGCAGCAGAAAAAAGGCTTCACGCTCTATTCGCAATCCGGGATTCTTGACGTGGATGTCTTGGTCAATGCGGGTTGCGTCGATCGCCTGGTCACCACCTATGTCATGCGCTCGGGCGGCAAAAAGGGCGGCGGGGCCGTGGAGCGGGCCTTGCAGGCCGGCACCCTGGAGATGGAGGACTACACCAATTTCAACTACAATGCGCGCCTGGTCGCGGGGATGCACGGTCTGACGTTCATCCAGGTTCTGGAAGGGGTTATGGCGACCGATCTTTTCCGCAAGCGCAGCTTCATGGGTGAAGATAAATACCGGGTCATCAAATGCCCCTACACGGGCAGGGATTTGTTGACGGTGCCGGCGGTCACCCCGGACGTGTGCATTGTCCATGTCCAGAGGGCCGACAAGCATGGCAATGCACAATATTGGGGCGCTCTGGGCAGCGTGGCCGCCGCGGCGCTGTGCAGCAAGAAGATTATCGTTTCCTGCGAAGAAATCGTTGAACATGATGTCATCCGTCAAAGTCCGCATTTTACCATCATCCCAGCCTTTCGCGTGAACGCCGTAGTAGAAGTTCCCTGGGGAGCGCATCCGACCGAGGTGTTGGGGCACTATAACCGGGATCACTTTTTTTACGGGATGTTCACCACGGCCAATACCAGGGAAGAAACCGCCAAGGCATGGATGGATGAATGGGTTTTCGGATGCAGCGACCGCGAGGCCTACATCGATCGATACGCCGCCCGGTTCGGCATAGGCATGCTGGACAAACTGCGCGCCAAAGCCTTCTATTCCGCCCCGGCGAACTACGGTGCGGCGTTTACTTCGGCCTGGGATGAAAATGGTAAAGAGCGCTCGATGGGGCTGTCGCTGGCCCAGATCGAGCAGCGTCTGGCGGAAAAGGGGATGCTTTATGAGTAAAGGATACACGCTGAACGAGTTGCTGATCATCACTTGCGCCAAAGAGATCAAAGATTACCAGAACGTTATTCTCGGGGTGGGGCTGCCAACCACCGCCGGCGCCCTGGCCAAAGCACTTTATGCACCGCATGCCACCTTGATGATGGAATCGGGTATCATCGATTTCGAACCGTTGGTGCCGCTCAACCACATCGCCGACGCGCACGCATGCCGTGGTTTTTCATATGCGACCGACTTGTTCACCGCTTTTACGATGACCTATCGCGGATTTATCGATATATGCTTTTTAGGGGTGGGTCAGGTCGACAAATTCGGCAACGTGAATACGACCTGTATCGGCGACTACTTCAATCCTACCCTGCGGCTGCCCGGATCGGGTGGTGCGGCCGATTTTATCGCCTATGCCAAGCAGACGGTGCTGACCTTGCGCGGCGGCCAGTTCGTGGAAAAATTAGACTACTTTACTTCGGCCGGGTACATGGAAGGCGGCGACAGCCGGGACCGGTCAGGACTCTTTCCGAAAGGGTCAGGCCCTTCTATGCTGCTGACCACCCAGGGCGTATTCCGGTTCGATTCGGAAACCAAAGAGATGTATCTTGCCCAAATACATCCGGGGGCATCGGTCGAAGATATCCGCAAGGATATTCCCTGGGATCTGAAAGTCTCGCCGAACCTGACTCAAACCGAACGACCGACTGATCGCGAAATCGATTTCGTGCGCCATTTCGCACCAACCGAAAGCGTCGGACGCAGTATGCGCACGGAGTTGTCTATCGAGCATGCCTTCAACAGAGCCAAGAAAAGGGGCAAAGTATAAACGGCATCGACGGAGTTGAAAGTAAAAATACGAAGTTCAAAGTGGAAAGTGAATGGATTCTGTCGATTTTCGTATTTACTTTTCTATAGACACACGTTTTTGCGTGCGTGCTCCCAAAAAAAGGGCTAACGGAAAAGGTTAATGGAGGTAAAAAATGAAAAATTTATCGAAGTGTTTTTTAGGCATGATGTGTCTAATTTTGACAGCCGGATTGACCATCCCGGCCGATGCAGCCGATGAGCGCTTGGCCATTGGCACCGCTTCCACGGGCGGTACCTGGTACCCGCTGGGCGGCGGGGTCGCCAACATGATCAATGCGCATGTCAAAGGCTACTATGCGGCGGCCCATCCCGCGGGGGCATCGCTGGAGAACATCCGGGCGATTTCAAAAAAACAGGATGCCTTGGCCCTGTCGATGCCGGACACGGCTTTTCAGGCCTTCAATGGCACCGAAGCCTTCGCCAAAAAGCCAGTCAAAGAACTGCGCGGCCTGATGTCGACCTATCCGATCGATATCCAGTTTTTCGCTCTGGCCGGTGGCAAGATCAAAACCATCGCGGATCTGAAAGGCAAAAAGGTGGCGGTGGGCGCTCCCGGCAGCGGCACCGAAGCCATGGCGCGTTATGTGCTGAATGTTTTCAACATGACCTACGACGATATCGACGAGCAGTTCCTGTCGGCGACAGAAACGACCGAAGCCCTGAAGGATGGGAATATCGATGCCGGTATCGTGACTCTGGGGACGCCGGCGCCGGCCTTGATCGATCTGGCCACGCAACGCGATATCATCTTTCTTGATATCACGCCGGATATCGCTGAAAAGATCAACAAGGAGTTTCCGGCTTATTTTCCGACGACCGTTCCGGCCGGCACCTACAAAGGTCAGGACAAACCGCATCATACCTTGTCATGGATGGGTATCTTCGTGGTCCACCAGGATATGAGCGAAAAGCTGGCCTATGACATCTTGAAGGCTGTCTTCGATCATAAAGATGAATTGGACAAAATCCATGCCCAGTTCAAGACCATCAGCCTGGAAAATGCGGTTAAGGGCATGCCGATTCCTTTTCATCCCGGGGCGCAGAAATTCTTCAAGGAAAAAGGATTGATCCAGTAGCATGTTCAGAATTTCGGCACATCGAAAGCAAGTAGTCTCCGGCGGCCGTCGCACAGCGTCGGCGGCCGCCGCGCTTACAGTGTTGCTCTTGCTTGCCGGATGGGGGTGCGCGTCTTCCGGCCAACAACTGGTGGTGGGCGAATGCGATTCGGGAAAAGTGCTTCTGAAACTGGAAGCAAAGCCGGGGACTGATTTCTCTATCTGGTTTTTGCATTCCTATGACAAGGCTCCTTTCGAGGAACATTACCGTGTTCTTGGGGACGGACACATTCTTTTAACCCATATGACCTTCAAGTCCAGCCTGAACGGCCAGGGCTTTGCACTGGGCACGTATCACGCAAAACCGGGCGGATACGCGGAGTTGGCCGACATCAACCAGAAAAACGACCAGGTAATTTTCCGGCTGGGCTCGCCGGATCTGGCGAACCATGCCCTGATGATCGACGGCCGCCGTGTGCGCCTGCTCGATTACGCGAATGCAGGCACTTTGCTTTGCATCCGCGTTCGATCATTCGAATGATTCGCTGAGCATACGGCATCGCCGGATCACCGGCTTTTTCAAGTCATGTAAAATGCGCAACTATCTTACCCGGGTGTCTTTGAGTTTCTTCTCAACCATCTACGGTGGCAGTTCAACCGGTGGGAGATATTATGGAAGTCACTAACGATACGGAAGAACGGACCTCGGCGGTTGCCCAAATGGTTCGGATCATCGCCATCGCCATGGCCGTTTTTCAGATTTACACCGCTCAATTCGGTCTGTTTTCGGCGCTGGTGCAGCGTTCGATTCATCTGGCGTTCGCGTGCACCCTGGTCTTTTTGATTTTTCCGCTGAGCAAGCGGTATGGTGCTGTGTATCCCTGGCGACTCAGGGTAATCGATTGGGGGCTGGCGGTCGTAGCCATCGTCACGCTCGCCCATCTTGCCCTGACCTATAAGAGTCTGGCCATGCGTGGCGGGGAAGCATCCACGGCGGATTTGTGGATGGGCGGCATCCTGCTTTTGCTTGTTCTGGAGTGCACGCGCAGGCTGATGGGATGGGCCCTGCCGATCATCACGCTCATCGCCATTGTCTATACCTTCCTGGGAGACAAGATTCCTGGGATGTGGGGTCATTTTCCTATCGATCATGAACAATTCATCAGCTACCAGTACCTGACCACGGAAGGACTGTTCGGGATACCCCTGGGCGTCAGCGCGAGTTTTATCTTTGTGTTCATCATGTTCGGCGCATTTCTGGTCAGCTCGGGAACGGGCGAGTTTTTCATTCGGTTCTCCAACGCGCTGGCCGGCGATTTTCGCGGAGGACCCGCCAAGGTCGCTGTGGTGAGCAGCGGCTTCTTCGGCACGATCAGCGGTTCGGCCGTGGCCAATGTGGTCAGCACGGGCTCCTTTACCATTCCGTTGATGAAAAAGATCGGTTACCGTCCGGTTTTTGCCGGCGCAGTCGAATCGGTCTCCTCGACCGGCGGGCAGTTCATGCCACCGGTCATGGGCGCCGGCGCTTTCATCATGGCCGACATGCTCGGGGTCGGGTACCTGGAAGTGGTCAAGGCGGCCATCCTGCCTGGCATTCTCTATTTTTTGGCGCTTTTCTGGATGATTCACATGGAGGCGTTGAAATTGGGCCTGCGGGGGCTCAGCAAAAAGGAGTTGCCGCCCATCCGCGCTACAGTCAAAGCCGGCGGACACCTTATGATCCCGGCATTTTTGCTGATCGGTTTTCTGATCTTGGGATATTCGCCCATGAAAGCCGGTCTATGGGCGATTGTTTCCGTCTGGTTGGTCAGTGCGATCCGTAAGGCTACCCGCATGGACTTCCGCGCGGTTTTGGAAGCGATGGAAAAAGGCGCGACAGGCTGCCTTGAGGTCGCACTGGCGTGTGCCTGCGCCGGTATCGTGATTGGCTGCGTCACGCAGACCGGGTTGGGGCTCAAGTTTTCAGGACTTATCATCTCGGCTGCGGGCGGCAATCTGATTTTGTCACTCGTTTTTGTCATGATTGCATCGCTCATCCTGGGAATGGGGCTGACGACCTCGGCGGCTTACATATTGACGGTCATCCTGGGAGGACCGGTTCTGATCGAGTTGGGGGTCAATCCCTTGGCGGCCCATATGTTCGTTTTCTACTATGCCTGCCTGTCGACAGTGACGCCGCCGGTGGCCCTGGCATCTTTTGCCGGCGCTGCCATTGCCGGCTCCAAGCCGTTTGCGACCGGATTCGAATCCATGCGTCTGGCAGCCGTCGCCTATCTGGTGCCCTTTTTCTTCGTTTTCAGTCCGGAGTTGATTTGGAAAGGGTCCCTCGGCGCGATTGGCTTGGCCGCATTTTCGGCGACCATCGGAACCATCGCCTTGGGCTCGGGCTTGATGGGGTATCTGGCAGACCGGTGTAACTGGGTATTCCGGCTGCTATTACTTGCAGCTGGTTTGGCGCTCATCCAGCCGGGCGTATGGACTGATATTTTCGGGGTGGCCGTACTTGGCGGGATAACATTATACCAGCGATGGTCCAGCCGCAGGGCGGGTGCACCCAGAATTGCGGCAACCTGACAGCGTCTTATTATTTTAATCACAAAAGGTCCACGGGGGGCGAAAGGTTTTTCGCCCCCCGTGGACTTTTACAAGGTTCTCCCTTACAGTGAAACGGGTCATGGTGAGGCCTCTGTGCATGAATAATCTGGTGATGCAGTTCGCTCAAGTGACTATTGGCGAAGTGTTAGCTCACCTCCCCATGTTGCACGCTTTCACGTGCATGCTTTTGTTAAAGGTTCTCAAAATTACAACCTTTGCTGGTTGGATACTAAAAAGGAGAAATGACCAACATGGATACTGCCAAACTGGCCGAGGCGTACAAACGCAAACAGATATCAGCTGAGGCCGCGGCCGGGCTCGTACAATCCGGAATGAACATTTTTATGGGCATTTCCGCCAACATGGCCCGCGTGATCGACAAGCATCTGGCCCGGAGAAAAGATGACCTGCACGATGTCAGCATACAGACCTCTCTGGATACGGCTGAGCATGAATTCCTCAAGGCCGATCCTGAAGGTGCGGTTTTTAAATGGCACAGCGGCTTTTTTCTGCACTCTGTCCGGTCGCAGGTGGCCGCACGCGGCAGCGGCGTGTATTGGGCCCAGTCCTGGCACCTGGCCCCAGGGGTTATCCGCGAACAATCCGTGAAAGATATCTCCTTCATCGTCACGGCACCAATGGATGCGCACGGCTACTTCAATTTTGGTCTGTCGGTGACCGAGTTGATGGCGTTCTGCGAGGTGTCCAAAAAAATCGTGGTGGTGGTTCTGGAAGATATGCCGGTGATCTGCGGTGGCCAGGAAGAAGCGATCCACATTTCCAAAATCGATCATATCGTGGAGGACCGCGAGTTCAAAACCTTCTGCCTGCCGGCCGTGCCGGTCAAGGAAGAGGACCGCCTGATCGCACACAATATCGTTTCCGCCGGCCTGATCGGCGACGGCACCACGCTGCAGATCGGCATCGGCGGCCTGCCCAATTCGGTGCTGGATGCGCTGGCTGATGCGGGGGTGCATCATTTGGGTATCCATTCGGAAATGTTGACCGACAAGATGTTTGATTTGATCCAGGCGGGCATCGTCGACAACACTCGTAAAAAGATCGACCGCTACAAATCGACATTCGCTTTCTGCCTGGGCAGTCGCCGTCTGTACGATTTTCTGGATCGCAATCCCATGTTTGCCTCTTATCCCGTCGATTACGTCAACAACCCTCTGATTATTGCCCAGCAACCCCGGATGTTTTCGTTGAACACCACCATGCAGATCGACCTGATGGGCCAGGTGGCTTCCGAGCAGGTTGGCGGGGAGCGGCCCCGCCAAATCAGCGGTACCGGCGGCCAACTCGATTTCGTGATGGGCACCATGCTCGCCCAGGACCGCGCCGGCGTGAGCGTGCTGGCCTTGTATTCACAATACAAAGGCCGATCGCGCATCGTGCCCATCCTGGAAAAGGGAACGGTGGTGACCGTGCCGCGCTCGCTGGTGGATTACGTGGCGACCGAATGGGGGTTGGTGCGTTCGAGAGGATTGTCGATCAACGAACGCGCCCAGGCGCTGATCCGCATTGCCCATCCGGACCACCGCGAAGCCTTGATGCGCCAAGCGGTCGACGCGGGGTTCATACCCTACCGCAGTGCCACTGACAAACTGCCCCGGGGCGTGATCAACTGCCGCGATTGACGTTTTGTAAGATCAAGAGGTCATTTAACGTTAACTGAATCAGTCCCTTTTGCGCGCACGCGATGAGCCGGGCGGATCCTACCTCCGTCCGGCTCAGTTGCATTGATCAGATCAATTATCCCCCACGTCGGCAGGTTTTTTCTGACCATATCTTCACATCTTGAATTAAAACACCGCGAGGGGAAATCCCCAATCAGGGTGACCTGCCCACGCGTGACAGCTATTTCAAAGGGATGGATCGCAGTGGAAAGATCCGGGAATCTGAACAAGACATCGCCTATATGATGGCTTTGTTAAAACGGGGCGTGGATGATGCAACCATCAAGGGCCGGGTTCAATCAGAACGAACCGATTGGCACAACCATAAAGGCGAAACCCGCGCTGAACATTACCTTGCGGAAACATTGAAAAAAGCCAAGGCATTCGTCGGTTCCAGCGGGTACACGGTCGATATCTTCGACCAAGAAAAAAAACTAAGCTCAAAACCGTGTTGTGGAAAATATCCTTTCCGGCAAGGGCCATGAGGCGTACCTTGCCCAGCGGGCAAAAGACATAGTGGTAAAAGAAGGCTATGAACCCAAAGCAATAACGGTCGATATCCAGCGGTTCAGAAAAAGCCAGGGCGCAGATAAAAGCAAAGGATTCTCTGTGTCAAAAGAAATGACGAAGTAAGCAGCACTCTTCTTGAGCCCTCTCCGCTTCTTAAGTTTCGGTTGCCAGCTATAGCCAACAATGGATGCGCCCTAAGACGAACCAGCACGAGGTCCCGCGATGCACCCTTTTAAAACAGACGCTGCGCCCACAAGGGCAAATCTGCAAGCAAAAAGACTAGAGTCACCAAGATTTTCTGAGCGCGGGTGGCAAGTTTCAATACGTCCCCTTTACAATTTGGCAAACGCCATATATATTATTGGCAAATGCCACGATAAAGGGGGTAGCCATGCAAATTCAATCGCTTAACCTTAAAACCACTTCGACCGACCAACTGATTTCCCAGCTTAAGCAAGGATTGCCCGCCGAGACATTTGACCAACTGCGAAGCAAATTGAATGTTTCTGATAATGCGCTATCCAAAATCGTTCAGATTTCAAGGCGCACTTTGGATCGGCGCCGTATAACAGGCAGGCTTGCAACAGATGAATCCGAGCGCATCGTCCAGGTCGCACAAGTCTACGACATGGCCGTTGATGTATTTGGCAATCCTCAAAAAGCTGAAAGGTGGCTGAAAAAACCTGCCCGTGGTTTGGGCGGTAAAATACCTCTTGAATATTCTGATACTCATCTTGGCGCCCAGGAAGTGATCAATCTTTTGGGACGCATTATGCATGGGGTTTTCCCCGGATGACAATCACTGCCTGGCGCATCGTTGAAAAACGATTTGCGGCGACCGCTTTTTCAGGCGAGGGCGCCAAATTGTTCGGTGGCCGTTGGAACCCACCAGGATACTCCGCCGTATATGCCGCCGAAAGTCTGTCCCTATCAATCCTGGAACTGATCGTTCACCTGGATGAAGATGCAGATATCCAGAATTTCGTAGCTATCCCTGTCGCGTTTGAAGAAAGCCAAGTTATCGCTTGGCCAGAAGAAACGCTGCCAGCCCACTGGTCAATCCTGCCAGTCGCAGATCAAACCCAAAAAATGGGTAAGATTTGGATAGATGAAAAACAAAGCATGGTATTGCAGGTGCCATCATCAATAGTACCACAGGAAAAAAATTTCGTTTTGAATCCTTTACACCCCGATTTTGCTGATCTAAAAACAGGAAAAGCGCAAAGCCTTTATATTGATCCACGATTAAAGAAAATAATTCAGTAGAATACATACTCAATGAGGACTCAGGTGCATGGCGAACTTGGAATCAATAGGTTGAAGGAACAAGTCTGGCCGGAATTGGACAATGATGTGGTCAAACAAAAAGTACACTCCGTTAAGCCGCTACCGAAAAATCGATTCTTTTTTCAAAGTTGTTCGGGTTTTTGTATTCAATGAAAGAGTGAAGCCATCTGCGGTGGTTGCGGTGGTCCCCAAAAACTGAACAATGTGCTAAGCTCTGAGTCATCATCCTGAAAGGAGCTTTCATGATCAAGAAACGAAAACAGTACAGTCCGGAATTCAAGGCAAAAGTGGCGCTGGCCGCTCTGAGAAACGAGGAGAGCACCGCCGAGCTTGCCGCCAAATATGAAGTCCATCCTACCATGATCACTAACTGGAAACGGGAGTTGACCGAGGGCGCTGCCGAGTTTTTTGACAAGGGGCAGAAAACCAAAAAGCAACATGGCAACACTGTTGATGAACTGTACCGCCAGATCGGGCAATCGACCACTATGGAGCACCCGAAATTTTTAACACCGATCAGGGTGCCCAATTTACCAGCAAAGAGTTTATTGCTACATTGCAAGAAAGCAATATCAAAATCAGCATGGACGGCCGGGGTCGAGCGCAGGACAATATTTTCATCGAACGACTGTGGTGGACGCTCAAGCATCAGTACATTTATCTGCATGCATTTGATACTGGCCAGCAGCTGCGCACAGGCTTAAGACAGTGGTTTTCGTTCTACAACAGAGATCGTTTTCACCAAGGCCTTGACAACAGGACACCGGATGAGGTTTATTTCGGCTTCTATCCTATTCTTGCCAAGGCTGCTTGAAATTAGAAGTAAAAAGTATTTCAATGCTGGATCGGTGTGCGCGCCGGGGGGATTTTGATGGACCCCCCGGAACACGCCCTCAGCATCTACCAAGGGGAAACGTTACCCCACAACCAGGACGATTTAGAGCTTAACTGATGGGTGCCGTTGTCCACACGATGGGGTCCACCGCCTCCATCGAACGCTCTAAAAAGCAGCGTATCCATTTCGACAATAATGACGCCTTTATCTATAACGGCGGAATCGAACTGGTTTACCGCGGGGATTGGAGCAGCAGCAATCAAAGGTTTTATGGGGCAAGGATTGAAGGCAATTTTGCGAAATTTCACTTTTTCAGTTCCAGCACAGGCTGGGAAGTGCTCACACCGGACGGCAGGATTTATCGTTACGGCACTACCGCCAACGCGCAATTGCAAACAGATCAAGGTGTGATCAAGTGGCTGTTGGATGAGATCGAGGATGCCAACGGCAATATCATCACCATTGACTATGACAAAGTGACCGGAGACGAGATTTTCCCCAAGCGGATCGATTATGCGCCGTCCGGCTCATACATTTCATTTGCCACCGAAGCACGCAACGACATCTATCCGGTCTATGCCGGCTATACCCGCGTGGAAGCTTCGAAGCGTCTGAAAACAATCACATGTTACGGGGCCGGCTCAGGCCAATTCCCCGAGCGGCGCATCGCCTACAATGCCGAAAAATATGCCGCTGACCATCGAATATCAACCCCCGGGTGAATCGACCGCCTTGACAAGTTTCACATATGACGGCAACGGCCGGCGGGTCAAAAAGCAGGGCGGCAGCGACACGGTGATCTATGTAGACGAGACCTACGAAATTCGCAACGGTCAGCCGGTCAAGTACATCTTCGGCGGCGGCTATCAGCGTCTATCCCGCATCACGTCCGATGCGGTTCAGTACTACCACAAGGATCACCTGGGCAGCTCGGTCCTGATCACCGATGCGGACGGCTATCTGATCGAATCGGACGTCTATAAACCCTATGGCCTGAAACGGCCGACCTGTGCGCCTCAGTTGGGGAACGTGGCCTACACATTCACCGACCAGGAGTGGGATGTCCTGGAAACCAGAAGCCTGTCGCACGATTTCAGCGGCCTCAGTGTGCTGACGGATGTCAATCTGCAAGTCCGACAAGGCGAGCGCCACGCCATCATAGGGCCCAACGGCGCTGGCAAAACCACGCTGTTCAACATCATCACGGGGACCTACACCCCCAGTCAGGGCAAGGTCTACTTCAAGGATAAAAACACCACCGGTGCCGGTCCGTGCCAGATCCAGCGCTGCGGCATGGGTCGCTCCTTTCAAATCACCAGCACGTTCGACCCTGACGACTTTTCAGAACATCCGGCTGGCCGTGTTGTCCAAAAAGGGGATCCGTTTCAATTTTTTCCGCTCGGTGGACAAGATGGTGGTCGTGACGCGTGAAACCGACGAGATCCTGCAGCATATCAACCTGGCTGCCGATCGCAACAGCCTGGCCGGTAATCTCTCCTACGGCAAGCATCGTTCGCTGGAAATAAGCATGGCGCTGGCAACCGGTGCGGATTTGGTCATGCTCGACGAACCGGCGGCCGGCATGTCGGTCGATGAGACCCATTATGCCGTGAAATTGATCCGGCGCCTGACCGATGGCAAGACCATGGTGTTATCGAACACGACATGGATGTGGTCTTCTCCCTGGCCGACCGGATCACCTTTTGCATCACGGCACCATTCTGGCAACCGGAACGCCCGCCGCTATCAGGGAGAATCCCGAAGTACAATCCGCCTAACTGGGTGAATTGGAGGAGTAAGAATGCTGTTGGAAGTGGCCAAACTGAACACTTACAACGGTCAAAGCCATGCTTTGCAGGACATGTCTTTGCATGTCGGGAAAGGAGAAGTCGTGGCGCTTCTGGGGCGCAACGGCATGGGTAAGAGCACGACCTTGAAAAGCATCATGGGGCTGCGCAAGCCCAGTTCCGGCAAAGTCCTTTTCAGTGGCCGCGATATCACCGGCTTCGATCCGTTCAAGGTGGCGCGCGCAGGCATCGGCTACGTGCCTGAAGAGCGGCGGATATTTCCAACCCTGAATGTCCTGGACAATTTGATGATGGGCGTCAAAGGTGGACGGATCGATGGTTCCGATCCGGATGCCTGGACCATCGAAAGGATCTTCCGACAGTTTCCTTTCATGAAGGACCGTACGCATCAGAAGGGCGCCCACTTGTCGGGTGGTGAACAGCAGATGCTTACCATCGGGCGAACCTTGATGGCAATCCCAAGCTGCTCATGGTGGACGAGCCCACCGAAGGGTTATCGCCCATCATGATCAAAGCGGTGCGTGATGTTCTCAAGCAGATCAGCCAGTCCGGAATTGCCATCCTGCTGGTCGAACACAATCCGAAGGTCGCCATGTCCATTGCCGATCGGGTGTATCTGATGGGCAAGGCCCATATCGGTTATTGCGGACCCCGGCCGAATTGCAGGCCGACTCGGATGCGCGCAGCAAGTATCTGGAAGTGTAGGTGCCGGCTGTGCCGGCGAGAAAAGTAGAAAGGCGATGTGATGCATCATGGCTTTTCGGCCATGGAACACTGTTGGCATCGCTTGTTAATAGTAGCGGCGCGCGCCGATGTAACGCTTTCGGAAGTAGTCCAGTTCTAACGACTCGCTACGGATCGATTTGCCCCGGCCGGGGGCGTGAATGAAGGTATCCGGGCCGCTGTAAATGCCCACATGCGAAATCCGGCGGCCCCGGCCGGTGGCAAAGAAAACCAGATCGCCGGGCAAAAGGGCGTCACGGTCCACTGCCTTGCCGAATTGGTACTGTTGGCTGGCGCTGCGCGGCAGTTCGAGACCGACCAGACGGTACACTGTCATGGTAAGGCCACTGCAATCGAAACCCTCTTCCACCGAGGAGCCGCCCCATTGGTAATCGATCCCGATAAACCGCCTGGCCGCCAGAACGATATCGTTCCGCAAAACGGCCCGACTGTCCAGGGCGAGGGTGTCCAGATGGGGTTGAACGATGAAGAACTCTTCGATCACACCCTTGCTCTGCAAATCAAAGGCCCGGCGCAGAGCGGCTTCCTTGGTGTCAAACCGTTCAAAACGGACCTTGTAAAAGGTGTCTATGTCGACAAAATGGTAGGCATCCAGACCCGCGGCCTGCATGAGTTGCGCATAACTTGCAGCGCGTTCGACCGAAGAGAAGGCACCGACCTGGATGGTGTAGTGGATCGACGATACGCCCGGGACAGCCGCCTCAGCCGAGGAGGAGGTCGCGTTCGGACCGATCGATTGTGGCGTGGCAGGTTGCGGCCTGGCAGGTTGCGGCGCAGGTGCCGGCTTTCGGGGCCCGGCACACGCCGCAAAGACAAGCAGCAGACAAAGTGCGGCCCATATCCATACCTTCCAATCATGCGGTGAGCTGTTTGCAGTCATGCCGTACCTTTACCGGCAGTTGACGATGATTTCAACCCAAAGCTGGGCGTGGCACAGGGCCATCACATGTAAATCTTTGCAAGTAGCGTGCTATTTTGAGATTCTTTACTTGGCTCAATACTTATCGTGCTGAAATCCGGTGATCCGGGTAGGTGGTCCGCGCCAGAATCCATTCGATTAAGTGAGGCAATAAGGCATGCTCCGGACGGGCCGCAAACTCGCTGCACTCAAACATTGCGGCCCCATGCCCTACACACGCCTTATGCCTCACTAAATCTCGTGGCTGACGTGGCGCGGACCACCCACCCGGATCACCTCTTCCGTGCTAACCCCGAAAACGAATTTGGGTATCCTGAGAGAGGTTTTTTTACATGCGATTGGCCTGGGGCGTGGCAGCGTTTGTACGGCCGATTCGAAGTGCCAGAACCAATAGGGCGCGCGCGATCACCCGCCGAAGCATTGCCGCGATTGACAAATCGGCCCTCTTGATTACATGATCCGGTATTGTCGGCCAAGGTCTTTGGTGTCCGGCCGATGGACTCGGAAAAAAGGGGGAACCGATGCATCGTGATGAAATGAAAAGCAGACTCGAAGCGCATACCGCTCCCTGGGATATGCTGGTGATCGGCGGAGGGGCCACCGGCGTCGGCATCGCTGTCGATGCCGCTTCGCGCGGCTATGAGGTCGTGCTGCTGGAGCAAAGCGATTTCGGCAAAGGCACCTCTTCGCGCAGCACGAAACTCATCCACGGGGGCGTGCGCTATCTGCAACAAGGCAACATCGCCCTGGTGATGGAAGCGCTCAAGGAGCGCGGGACCTTGCGCAACAATGCCCCTCACCTGGTGCATGATATGGCGTTTGTCGTGCCTAACTACGACTGGTGGGAGGCCCCCTTTTACGGCATCGGCCTTAAGGTCTACGATATGCTGGCGGGCCGCTACGGCTTCGGTCCCTCGAAAATTCTCTCCAAAGAGGAAACCCTGCAGCGTATCCCCAATATCCGCCGCGAAGGCCTGCGTGGCGGCATCATTTATCACGACGGTCAGTTCGACGATGCGCGCCTGCTGATCAATCTGGTCCGTACCGCCGCGCACCAGGGTGCGGCCCTGCTCAACTATGCGCGCGTGACGCGTTTGCTCAAGGACAACCAGGGATTTCTGACCAGCGTGGTGTTCGAGGATGTGGAGAACGGCCATGAATACAACCTCGCGGCCAAAGTGGTCATCAACGCCACGGGGCCCTTTTGTGACGGCGTGCGCCGGATGGACGATGCCGATGCCGTTGCCATGATTGCGCCCAGTCAGGGCATTCACCTGGTTTTCGACCGCTCATTTCTGGCCGGCACCTCCGCGATCATGGTGCCGCACACCCGCGACGGCCGGGTCATGTTCGCGATCCCCTATCTCGGAAAGACGCTGGTCGGCACCACCGACACACCCATCACGACCAGTACGCTCGAGCCGCAGCCTTTGCAGGAAGAGATTGCCTTTATTTTGGAGACGGCTGGTGCCTACCTGGAAAAGGTGCCTTCCGAGCAGGATATCTTGAGCATCTTTACCGGTATCCGGCCGCTGGTCAAAGCCGGTGATGAAAAAAACACCGCCACCTTGTCGCGCGATCATACCATTCACATCTCCAATTCGGGCTTGGTGACCATCGCCGGCGGCAAATGGACCACCTACCGCCAGATGGCCGAGGATTGCGTCGATCACGCCGTGGCCCTGACCAATTTGGCCATGCGGCCCTGTGTGACCAAACAGCTCAACATTCACGGCTTTCACCGCACAGCGGAAAAGTTCGGACACTTTGCGCTTTATGGCTCGGACGCGCCGGCGCTGCAGAACCTGCTGCGGGCCGACCCGACTCTCAAGGCGCCTCTGCATCCGGATCTGCCGGCCTGTAAAGGCGAAGTCATCTGGGCCGTGCGCGCGGAAGCGGCCCGCACGGTGGACGATGTCCTGGCGCGCCGCACGCGCTGCCTGCTGCTCAACGCCCGCGCAGCCAGGGAGGCCGCACCCGGCGTGGCCGCTTTGATGGCCAAGGAGCTGGAGCGCGATGAGGCCTGGCAAAAGCAGCAGGTCGAAGACTTCAACCGCATCAGTGCGTGCTATCTGCCGCAGGCCGGTTAGCCTGCTTGCATCGTTTCAACGCCGGGGGGCAGCCGCATTCGGCAGGCCTGTGCGAAGTCTTCGGGATAGTGGCCGTTGATCCAGCGCAGCTGGGCTTCGCTGAACGCGCCGGGTGACTCGGGCAGGCGCGGGAGAAATGCATAGATCAGGCGCTGGTCGCCGTCGGTGATGGTGAAGCGTTTGCTGTATTCAATCACGGTGATCATGGCAGCGCCCATGGCGCTCAGGATCTGCATGGCCAGGAGCATCGCGCGGTCAATGGCATCGCGCATGGCCTCATCCGCTTCAAGGATGTTGCCCACTGCCGTGCGGGTCATCAACTGCAATTCCCATTGGGATGTCTGGGCCTTGGGCACGAAGAGCACGACACGCGCATCCTGATAGACCACCAGGTCGGTCGGGCGGTCGCTACGGCCGTCCATGCGCCGGTTGGAGGCGATCGCCTGCAGGTAGGTGTCGAAAAATGGTTGCCCGGTGTGCTGGCGGTACTCTTGGATGAACGCCTGGATCATATCTCCGCAGGAAAAAGCGGCTAAACTTTCGCCCATGTTCTCCTCTGCGGCCGCCACCGTGTCCGGAACGAGCGCGAACTGCTGGTGGATCTGCTGATGCGAGGCGTGCAAACGATAGCCGTTGGGCGCAAAATCAAATCCGTAATTCCAGCCCCACAAGGTGGCGGTCAACGCCAATGGTGGACATCCAGGGCGGCGCCGTGCCGCGACGATCGCACGCCGCAGCCGTTCAAGATCGGCCGCTGCCAGGGTCCGGCGCCCGAACGGCCTGTCCAATCCGAGCGCCTCGGCCAGATGCACATACGTGCGCTGGTAGTATAGATGGCGCAGACCGAGGATATCTTCGGCGGTCAGGTCGCCGGCGGCATAGCGCACGGCATCATGGGCCATGTTGGCGGCATAATGCCCCCAGGGAATATAGCTGTTGCGCCGCAGGTACTCGAAAATATGGCTGCCATTGACACGCCACTCGCCAACGATTTCGCTTTCGCCCTGAACCCCCGGCCGCAGGACCATGACCACTTTATACGCATCGGGTAAACAAGGATTGTTGCCCACCGCATCGAAAAGCTGCTGGTCGCGGATGTGGGGCTTGGACCGGCCGTCGGCATCGACGGTATAGACCAGACCGCACGGCTGGCCGGTGGCAGGGTCGCGGATAAAGTCGCAAGCCACCCCGGCCAGGCGTACCAGGTCGGCCGGGTCGCTGGAGGATACCGCGGCTGCCAGTTGCAAAGGACGCGGCAGAATACCCAGGAAGTGGTCAATCTGCGCATCCGACACATTTAACCCCGCAAACGCTGTGCGCACGGTTTGGGACAGCGATGCCGGCTTGCGGCTCGGGATGCGGATGCGGCTCAAATCGCCGGCGGTCTGGTCAGCCCATGGCTTGCCGATAAAGGTGGTCCCCCGGAAGGGGAAGGGGTTTGCAATTTCGTAGATGGGATCGGCGCCGGTCTCATGGATGTCGCCGGACGGGAAATTGATCGCATTGATGTTTTCGCGGCCATCAGCGGTTTTACCCAGGGGCTGAATCCAATCATCAGTGCGCAAATTGGTCACGGAAAAGCAGGGGCGATGCAATCCATAGACAAAGCGGCCCTCAGGGGATACGCAGGTTCTTAAAGCCGCGCATTGGCGATTGCCGTCCATGGCGTCTCCTTTGATAGCGTTGCCAAGGGACATCGTGGTCATTGGCTGTAAATCACCGCCAAAATCTTCGCACGGCCTTCTTTGGCGGACAGCAGGTGCGCTGTGCTGGACAGGTAATAGGCGCTGTCGCCGGGCAGCAGTTCGAAACGCTCCTCGCCGATGCGCAGTAGAACCGTGCCCTCCAAGACATGGATGAATTCTTCGCCGGCGTGCACGGAGGGCTCCGCATCCACCAGTTCCTCGAGCTGCACCATCAATACTTCCATGTGCCGGTCTTTGACTTCGGGCGCCAGGCTCATGTATGTGTACGCCGGACGCTGGCCACGCGAAGTAGAAGAACGGGTGACGATCTTGCGTTCGTTTTTGCGCGTGACACTATACGCCATGCGGCCTTCAGCGGCAATGAGACGCTGCAGGGCGCTGTCCATGGCCTTGCTCAATTTAATAATGGTGCCCAATTGGGGGCTGACCGTATTGTCTTCGATGTCCCGCAACAGCTGTTCGTCGAAATTAGTGAGGCGGGCCAGTTCTTCGATGGACAGGCCCTTGTCTTCACGCAATTGTTTGATGCGATCACCGATCTGTTCGCGGCAGGTTTCATCGCACGCGTCGATGTCGCCGGTCAGGTCCGCAAAATAGTCCACATTAATCGGCGGTTTTTCCAAGGATGCCATAGCGCGTCTCCTTTGGGAAGCGTGTCCTTCAGCCGGGGCTGAAGAATCTGTCTGCGCACGCTCCCATTTTTGATGAATTTATAACACTTCAAAGCGACTACCCATATACCATTTCGATGCGCCTGAAAAGAGTGTGCTCTTGATTGATAGGCGCACGGCCCTTTCCGCTGGCCTTACTGGCCGGACGATTGCGGCTGAAGGTGTGCGGGCAGCACAGCTGTCGGGCTCCAGTCGCCGGGCAGTTTCTGGTCCGGCTGCTCTCCGGCTTTGTTTTTGCGGGCTTGCAATCCCGGCCGGGCGTAGCGCGGGTGACCCTCTTTGAGGGTGCGCCCGTTGATGACAGCCTCGGAGCGCAAGCGTTTGCCGACCGTGCGCTCCATCTGACGTCCCAGCCAAAGGATACGATCGACATCGTAACCATGCGCAATGCCCATCTCATCGATCTGAACCAGCAGGTCCTCCAGGCAAATCAGGCCCACATAGCGGGCGTCATCATAATAGTAGTCGCCGGTACCCGGCACCGGGCAGTCGTCCAGGAAGTTGGCCGGCTGGCCGCCCATACCGCCCAAAGTGGCTTCGAAATAGCATATCCCGGCCTGCAGTGCCGCCAAAATAGAGGCTGAGGCAACGCGCTTGGTTTCGTGAAAGTGGGCGATGTGCAGGTGCGTGTCGGGAATGGCATCCAGGATCATGCTGAAATAGCGGTAGACCTGCGGCGCCGATGCGCTGCCATCGTGGTCGGCGTGTTCGATGTCGTCGGCGCCGATCGCCAGCCAGCGCCGGGTAAACTCCACCGCGTCTTCCAGGCGGGTAGCGCCGCCGATCGGGCTGCCCCAGATGGTGCTGACCGTGCCGCACATCTTGATGCCGGCATCATGGCATTTACGGATGCAGCGCTCGGCTTCCAACCAATATTCGGGCAGCGTGCAGCCCGAGTTGGCGAAATGGTGCTCCTCTTCGGTGGAAACCATCATCAGCACGCGATCCGGTCCGATGCCTTGCTCGCGCAGGCGAATGGCGCGGTCCACGCCCGGTTCACGGATGGTGATGGCCGTCAGCACGATATCGTCATAGGCGATGCCCTTGCGCGCGCATCGCTGTTTGAAGCGGTCGCTGCGCAAATGTTTCAGCAGCACCTCGGCATCTTCGAACTGAGGCATCAGAAAAGGATTGCCCAGGTTGGTGACCTCGATGTTACGGCAGCCGGCGAAGATCAATTCTTCGAGGTAGAAGATTTTGGCGCGCGTGGAGATAAATTTTTCCAAATGCTGAAAACCATCCCGGATCGTGATGTCGCCGATGGTCACCTCGCGCGGCATGCGCGGGAAAATTTTCCAGTAGTCATATTCACTCATCGCGTCGTTCCTTTGTTGATTGTTCATTGGCCGATTCGGTTTAATAGTCGATTTCACTTGCCTCTGTAGATTGGCTTACGCTTTTCGCGGAAGGCGGCCAGACCTTCGAGCCGATCTTCGGTTGGAATGCAGATCCAATAGGCGTTGGACTCGATGGCCAGGCCGGTGTTCAGATCCGTTTCCGAACCGCGATTGATGGCATATTTGGCTTGCTCCACGGCGATCGGTCCGGATTCGCAGATGTCGGCGGCCAGACGGCGGGATGCTGCCATCAGTTCCTCCGCGGGATGGACATGGTTGACCAGGCCGATGCGCAGAGCTTCCTGGGCGTTGATGCGGCGGCCGGTGAAAATCATCTCTTTGGCCAGGCCTTTGCCGATCAAGCGGGGCAGTCGCTGGGTGCCGCCGGCGCCCGGAATGATCGCCAGCCGGGTTTCGGTCAGGCCCATCTGGGCCGTGTCGGCGGCCAGGCGGATATCCGCGGCCAGGGCCAATTCCATTCCGCCGCCAAAAGCGGCGCCGTTGACGGCCGCGATGACGGGTTTGGGGAACAGCTCGATGTCGTCCATCAAGCGGCGGATGTTGAAGATAAACGCTTTGACCTGCTCGGGCGACATGCCGGCGCGCTCTTTCAGGTCGGCGCCGGCGCTGAAGGCTTTGCCGGCACCGGTGACGATGACCACGCGGATGGCCGGGTCGAAGCGCAGGTCGGCCAACGCGCGCCCCATAGCCTGCAGCATGGCCACACTGAAAGCGTTCATCGCCTCGGGACGATTGAGGGTCAGATTGGCGATACCCTCTGCGACATCGCTGATGACCAGATTTTCTTCCATGCGGACTCCTTCATGAACCGGCTTGGCCGGCGTGTAAGATAAACAAGCCACCCTGAGCGGGCTTGCTGGTCGCAAGATCGGCCGAACAATGCGATCAACAGCCAATATGCCGGGAAATCACAATCCGTTGAACTTCCGATGTGCCTTCGCCGATCTCGAGCAGTTTGTGGTCCCGGTAGAAGCGTTCGACGTGGTAGTCTTTCATCAGGCCATAGCCGCCGTGAATCTGCACGGCGTGGTCGGCCACGCGGCCCATCAATTCCGAGCAGTACAGTTTGGCCATGGCTGCTTCCTTGGCGAAGGGGCGCTGGCGGTCCCGCAGCCAGCAGGCTTTGTAGAGCAGGTTGCGGCCGCATTCGATCTCGGTGGCGCAGTCGGCCAGCTTGAAGGCAATGGCCTGGAACTTCGAAATCGGCTGGCCGAATTGCTCGCGGGAGCGCGCGTACTTCAGCGCCATTTCATAGGCGCCGATCGCGCCGCCCAGCCCCATGGCGGCAATGGAGAGGCGCCCGCCGTCCAAGGTCTGCAGCATCTGATGGAAACCGTCGCCCTTCTGGCCGAGCATGTTGGCCTGCGGCACCCGTACATCGTCAAAGTACAGTTCGGCGGTGTTGGAGGCACGCCACATCATTTTGCCGTGCATGGGCACGGCCTTGAAGCCGGGCATGCCGTTTTCAACCAGAAAGCAGGTGTATTCCGGTTTGCCGCCCGTGCGCGTGCCGGTGATCGCCTGCACCGTGACCCCCAGTGTCATGTCGCAGGCGGCATTGGTGATGAAGATCTTGGATCCGTTCAGCACCCAGTTATCGCCGTCGCGCACCGCCGTGGTTGTGCTGCCCCCCGCATCGGAGCCGGCGGTCGGTTCGGTCAGGCCGAATCCCCACAAGGCTTGTCCGCGGCATAGCGGCGGCAGAAAGCGCCGTTTTTGCTCTTCCGTGCCGAAGTAGTAAAGCGGTCCGATGCCCAGCGAGTTGCCTGCCGCGATCGTGGCGGCCTGCGAGCCGTCCACCCGGGCGATCTCTTCGACGGCGATGATGTAAGAGAGATAATCCATGGCCTGACCTTCATACGCTTCGGATACGATCATGCCGAAAAGACCGATTTCGCCCATTTTACGGGTCAAGGTTGAAGAAAAATGTTCGCCTGCATCCAAGTCGGCGGCAATCGGTGCGATCTCTTTTTCTGCAAAAGAGCGCACTTCTCTGCGGATCATTTCTTGTTCTCGGGTTAAGTCGAAATCCACCGCGCCCTCCTTATAAGGCTGGACGTTGATTGAGATGGGCCGGAGCGAGCGACCAGCGAGTCTGTCCGGCGGTTAATCCGTTCAATACGAAATTTTCATAAATGGTTGCGACCGCATCCACCGAAAGGCGGCCATCGGGCCTGAACCAGAAAGCACCTGCGGTGCATAAGGTCAGAATGGCATATGAGAGGATCTTTACCTCTCCGGCGGCATAGACCCCTTGGGCGACGCCCTCGTGGATCAATTCCTGAAAAATGCGCTCGTAAGCGTCGCGTTTTTCAATCAGGATTGACAGATGATCTGGTGACAGCCCGCGCAGTTCGCTGCTGGCGATAAAGGTCTCTTTCTGGCGCTCAAGATGAAAGGATACATGACTGCGCACGGCTGCCCGCATACGTTCCGCGACCTCTGTGGATCTGGCCAGGTAGCGGTCCAGGCAAGTCAGCAGGTCCTGCATGGTGCTGTACATAATAGTGAAGAGCAACGCTTCCTTGCTGGCGAAGTGATAGTAGATGCTGGCTTTTTGGATGCCGCAGCCGCGGGCGATATCGCTGATACTCGTGGCAAAGTAGCCCTTCTGGAAAAAAAGGTCGATGGCCACCTGCGTGATTGTCTCTTTCATGGCTGCCATGGCATGCCCTCTCCAGGGGCGCTCGTGCAGGGTATGATAAATTACCGACCGGTCGTTAGGTTGATTTACTGTAGCGGTTGATTTCCTCGCTTGTCAAGAAAATCCTAATCTGGTTATCCACTTTCGGTCAAGTGAGATACAGGTGTGGGGGAATGACGTGGCGCAGACCACCCACCCGGATCACCTCCTCTGTGCCACCCGAATACACTTCGCCAATTGCCACGGGAGCGAATTGGATAACCAAAAACCCCAAATGTCACAGGAACGCTGAAGGTCGTTCATCAAAAATGGTCGAATCAGAATTCGGTTGACAAAGGGACGCCTGCGGGCTTAAGTGGTATTATGATTGAGCGCCCGCTCAATTGTGCGCCGGCTTCTACAGCTGGCGTTCACACTGGTTCAGGCCCTTTAGGGTGACCGTACACGCAAGGCGCGCATAGGATAAGGCACCGCAAATGACGCAGGCTTCCCCATCACATCGACACATTGCCGCCCCTGTTATTTTCCCGCGGTCTCCGGTCACCGCCGGCCACGCCGTGGTCCGGAGTGATTAGCCATGAAAACACGCAATGCCGCTATCAGGAGTATTCCCACCCAAGTCAAGAACAAGGATCTGGTCACGCGCCGGCGCAGCCAGATCGTCGATGCGGCTGTGGAGATGTTTCTGCAGCGGGGCTTTCACAAAACCACCACGCGTCAGATCGCCCAGGCGGCCGGGATCTCCAACGGACTGCTCTATGAGTACATTTCGACCAAGGAGGATATTCTTTACCTGGTCTGCGATGCCATCCATGCCGAAATGCAGAATGCGGTCGTGGCTGCGCTGATCCGCCCCCGCAAGGGGACGCACCCTTTGGCGGCAGTCATTCGCGAGTATTTCCGGGTGTGCCATCGCATGGGCGACCACATCCTTCTGATTTACCAGGAAACGCAATCCCTGCCGTCCAAGTGGCGCAAGATTGTGCTTGAAAACGAAATTCGCATCACGGGGTTGTTCACGAAGGTGCTGCAGGATTTGGTGGCCGGCGGAGAATTGCCGGCTCTGGATGAAAGCGTATTGGATGTGATCGCGCATAACATCTCCGTACTGGGGCATATGTGGGCCTTTCGACGCTGGTTTCTGGCCGGGCGCTACAGCATCGAAGAGTATACCCGGATTCAGACCGATTTTATCCTGGACCGTTTCCGCCAGGGGGACCAGTCCCCGGGTAGTCCGGTGCAGTCTGTTTTACCTCTTTGTCCCGCTTCGGATGGTAGCGGGACCCATAACGCATAAAGGAGAAAAGTATGTCCGCGCAGAGTGAAGTATATAATCCCCAGCATCCGGTGCGTGTGGTCACCGCCACCACGTTGTTCGATGGCCATGACGCGGCCATCAACATCTACCGGCGTTTGTTGCAGGCCGGCGGGGTGGAGGTCATCCATCTGGGGCACAACCGGTCCGTCAAAGAGATCGTCGATGCGGCCATCGAAGAGGATGTCCAGGGGGTCGCGGTTTCTTCTTACCAGGGTGGTCACATGGAGTTTTTCAAATACCTGGTTGACCGCTTGCGTGAGTGCGGTGTTGGGCATGTCAAAGTGTTCGGCGGCGGCGGCGGCGTGATCGTGCCCGAGGAAGTGGCCGAACTGGAAGCTTACGGTGTGGCCAAAATCTATACGCCTGAAGATGGTGCGCGCCTGGGGCTCGAAGGAATCGTTCGCGATATGATCCGGTCGATCGATTTTTCCCGCGTTCAGGATGGCGACGTGGATTGGGCCGGTTTGTCGGCCCGGAACAAGCCTCTGGTGGCCAACCTGATGACCCGCGTCGAACAGTTGCAGACGGACGGTGGTCGCATCCAACGGCTGCGTGCGCAGTTATTGGAACTAACCGGTGATAAGAAGGTGCCGGTCATTGGGATTACCGGTACGGGCGGCTCGGGCAAGTCCTCCTTGACCGACGAACTGGTGTTGCGTATGTCGCACGATCTGCAATCGGCGCATGTGGCGATCATCAGCGTGGACCCATCGCGCCGCAAAACCGGCGGTGCGCTGCTGGGCGATCGTATCCGCATGAATGCTATCGGCAGCGACCGCATCTTCATGCGTTCGCTGGCCACGCGCGGGTCGCAGACCGAAATTGCGGCCTCTTTGCCGGATGCAGTCAGCGTGGCCAAGGCCGCGGGATTCGATCTGATCATCATCGAAACGGCCGGCATTGGCCAGGGCGATTCGACCATTGTCGACTTGGTGGACGTGTCTTTATACGTGATGACCAGCGAATTCGGAGCGGCGTCGCAGCTTGAGAAAATCGATATGCTCGATTTCGCCGATCTGGTGGTGGTCAATAAATTTGAAAAGCGGGGCGGCGAAGATGCCTTGCGCGATGTCCGCAAACAGGTGCAGCGCAACCGCGTGGCTTTCGACCGTCCGCCTGAGCAGATGCCGGTGTTCGGTACCATCGCGGCGAAGTTTAACGATGACGGCGTTAGCGCCCTCTACCATGCCCTGCTGGATACCATTGAAGCCAAAACCGGGGTCGGTTTTGCGTCCGGTCTGCCCCGTCCAACCGGCAACGCCTCCAGTTCCCAGACCATCATCATTCCGCCGGAGCGCACGCGCTATTTGGCGGAAATTTCCCAGACCGTAAGACGCTACCATGAGCAAACCGGCCAGCAGGCCGAGGCTTTGCGCCAAGTGTGGCATCTGGAGCAGGCAGCGCAGACTTTGGCGCGCGGCGCCTGTTCCGATAATTGTACCGAGTTGTTGGCGCGGTTGAAATCGGAGGTCGAAAAGGCCCGTGAAGCCATCGACAGTCAGGCCGATCGGCTGTTAGCGCAGTGGGAAGGGATTCGAGACACCTACAGCCAGGATGAGCTGGTCTATGCCGTGCGCGATGGCGAGGTGCGTACGCCGCTGTACAGTGAATCGCTGTCACGCCAGCGTATACCCAAAATCGCGCTGCCGTCCCTGGATGAACCCGGTGCATTGTACCGTTGGCTGAGACGCGAAAATCTGCCAGGCTATTTTCCGTATACGGCGGGGGTTTTTCCCCTAAAGCGCATTGGTGAGGATCCCACGCGCATGTTCGCCGGCGAAGGCGACCCGGCGCGCACGAACCGACGCTTCAAAATGCTGTCGGCCGACAGCACGGCCAAACGCCTTTCAACGGCTTTTGACTCGGTGACGCTGTACGGCTTCGACCCGGACCGTCAACCGGATATTTACGGTAAAATCGGTAACGCCGGTGTCAGTGTCTGTACGTTGGATGATGTCAAAACGCTTTATGGCGGATTCGATCTGTGTGCGCCCACCACATCGGTTTCGATGACCATCAACGGTCCGGCGCCCATCATCCTGGCCATGTTTCTCAACACGGCCATCGATCAGCAGGTGGACCGCTTCCGTGCGGCCCAGGGACGCGAACCGGACGCGCAGGAGTATGCACACCTGCGCGCCCAGACGCTTTCCAATGTGCGCGGCACGGTGCAGGCCGACATTCTCAAGGAAGACCAGGGCCAGAACACGTGCATTTTCTCCATCGATTTCGCCTTGAAGATGATGGGCGATATCCAGCAGTATTTCGTGGAGAACAAGGTGCGCAACTTCTACAGTGTGTCCATATCGGGCTACCATATCGCCGAAGCCGGCGCCAACCCGATATCACAGCTGGCCTTCACCCTGGCCAATGGTTTTACTTACTTGGAGTACTATCTGTCGCGCGGCATGCCCATCAACAGCTTCGCGCCCAATCTCTCCTTTTTCTTTTCCAACGGCATGGACCCCGAATACACCGTCATTGGCCGCGTGGCGCGGCGCATCTGGGCTGTCGCCCTGCGCGAAATTTACGGTGGCGGACCGCGTTCGCAGATGCTCAAATACCACATCCAGACATCGGGGCGTTCGCTGCACAGCCAGGATATCCAGTTCAACGATATCCGCACCACCCTGCAGGCGTTGTGCGCCATTTATGACAACTGCCAGAGCCTGCACACCAATGCTTTCGACGAGGCGATCACCACGCCCACCGAAGAGTCGGTGCGCCGGGCGCTGGCCATCCAGTTGATTATCAACCGTGAATGGGGCTTGGCCAAAAACGAAAATCCCTTGCAGGGCAGTTATATCGTAGATCAGCTGACCGACCTGGTCGAAGAGGCGGTGCTGGCCGAATTCGATCGTATAACCGCGCGCGGCGGTGTCCTAGGGGCCATGGAAACCGGTTACCAACGCAGCAAGATTCAGGATGAATCGATTTATTACGAAACGTTAAAACACACCGGAGAGATGCCGATCATAGGCGTGAACACGTTCCGCGATCCCAATGCCACCGGGCAGGATGGCTGTGAAGGGTTCAGCGTTGAACTGGCGCGCTCCACGTCGGAAGAAAAGGATTCTCAACTCGAACGGTTGGCCGCCTTTCAGCACCGCAACAGCGAGCAGGCTCCCCAGGCGTTGGCCCAGCTTCAGCAAACGGCGCTGGAGGGCGGCAATGTTTTTGCCGCGCTGATGGATACGGTGCGCTATTGCAGCCTGGGTCAGATCACCCAGGCACTGTATGCGGTGGGTGGGAAATATCGCCGTAATATGTAGGCCCGTTTGCCCGTTGGGTCAATTTCCCTTGAAAACCTCTTGAAGCAGTGCCGGAATTATATTAAAAAGGGTCATTATAACGCGCGTCATTTTTATCTGTTTTGTTGAATTGGTGCTGAATTGAAAGGTTTTCTGTGATGGAGCGTGGCGCTATTGTGACCTACAAGGATTTCAGCCGCAAACAGAATGCCGTTTGCGGCATCATCGATGGACCGGTTAAAGACAAACCGGATTATGTATTGGTGCGTTGGCTCGGCAATAGTTTTCAGAGTGAAGAATCGATTTGTGATCTGGAAGAAGTGTAATCTGCGTTAAGATCAGGACAGTGCATTGAAAAGGCCGGTTGCCTATGCAACCGGCCTTAGAATTTCGGCTGTTCGGAAGGGTTATTCCCCGCCCTTGGGATGGCATTCCTTGCAGGTCTGCGGTGCGGCTTTGGTTTTCGTCTCTTTGTTGTGCTTTTTGTGACAGTCGATACAGTTCTGATGAAGGGCATTGGCGTGATAGGCCAGTTTTTCCTTGTCGGACAATCCTTCGGCTTTTTTGCCCTTCAGTTCACCGGGCTTGTTGTGGCAGTCAAAGCAACTCTTGACGGGATCGCCCTCTTTCAGATTGGTCAGCGGCTTTCCCTGGTCATCATGATGGCATTCGCCACACCCGATCTTGTAATCGCTCGTATGCTTCTGGTGGGTGAAAGTGACTGCCCCTTTTTTGTGTTCGTAAGGCGCCTGCAATTCAATGACATCCGGAGCGGTCGCCGCATAAATCCCGGCTGCAACCACCAGACTCAATGCCAGCATGGCGACGCTTAAAAGTCCTATAGACCTCATTTTCATCAATTGCTCACCTCCTTTGCATGAAGTTATGGTTCAAAATCCAAGTGATCGATTTTTATCAAGTCCCCCCGGCACTGTCAACGACAATGGCGGAATCAGGATTCCGCTTCTTCTTCAGGCGCGACTGGTTTGCGCGCAAAAATCCGTGCACCGATAATACTGATCTCGTACAGCAGCATCATTGGAAAAGCCATGAGGATCTGTGAAACCACATCGGGCGGCGTCAAAAAGGCTGCGAACACAAAGAAAATCAAAACAGCATATTTGCGGTTTTTCTGCAGTGTTGCCACCGGCAAAATGCCCAGGCGGGCCAAAAAAGTGATGACCAGCGGCATTTCGAAGGTCAGCCCGAAAGCGAGCAGCATTTTGGAGGCAAATCCCAGGTATTCTTTCATCGCAGGCAGGGGCCTGACGACATCGCTGGCGAAGCCCAGAAAAAATTTGAACCCGTAAGGAAAAACGACAAAATAAGCAAACAGGACCCCCGCCACGAAAAAGAAGGTGGACAGCACGAGAATGGGCAACACCATCCGCCGCTCGCGATCATAGAGCCCCGGCGCCACAAACATCCAGAACTGGTACAGCAAAATGGGAGAGGACAACAGGATTCCCGAAATCAGGGCGGTTTTGAGAAAGGTGAAAAAGGCTTCGGGCAAGTTGGTGTAGATCATATACTCGCCCGGCTTCATTACCCGCATCAGGGGATGGGTAAGAATATTAAATAGTTGTTCCTTGAAGCCATAAGAGATCAGAAACCCTATAAACACGGCGATGGAAGACTTGACCAGCCGTGACCGCAACTCTTCCAGATGGGCGGTGAAAGGCTGTTTGTCGGGTTCGGTCATGCGCGGCCGTTTCTTTTCGTCTGGCCGGGCGTTTTGTTTCCGGCATCATTTGCGTCGTCGGCGGGCGGGATCACAGGCTCTGACGGGTCAGCCAAGGCGGCCGTTTCTTTGCCTTCCTGCGACGATTGCGCGGGATCGTCGTTTTCGGAGGCCGGCGCCGGTGAAGGGCTGTTAGACGTAGTGAACGAGCGCCGCATATCCCGGTCGGCTTCACGGAGGCTATGACGCACTTCATCCAAGCCGGTTTCCTGCTCTATGCTCTGTTTGAGATCATTGGTGGCGCGCTTGAACTCGCCCATCGCCTTGCCCAGTGATTTTGCAAGATCGGGCAGTTTTTTCGGGCCGATGACGATGAGGGCCACCGCCAGAATCAACAATAATTCCGGCATGCCTATACCGAACATAATAGCTCCTTAACACAGGGCGTCCGAACCTCGAAGGGGCGGTCGACCTGAAGGTGACGACTGTATTCCCCCTGCCGCAGCATCGACCCTTGATTTGGCAGGATGGACCGTTTGTTAAACCACTTTTCTTTTATGGCTTTTGCCGGTGCTTGTCAAGGGGACAGCGACCCTTGGCGTATAATATCCGTTTTATTTCAATTGGATGGGAGCCAAGGCCCCTCCGCTGCCCCTGGGTCGAGCACCAGAAAATAGAGCTCGCCCTCATGTTTGGAATGGCTGGCCGACACTTCGGCCTGCAAGCCATTGCCCCAAAACAGATCGACGCGGCCCGGGCCGGTGATCGCGCTGCCGGCATCCTGGGCGAGCGCAAAACCCTGCATTGGCCCCCAGTGCTGAATGCGCCCGCGTCTGTCCACTTGGGGAACTGGCAAACGCACAAAGGCCAGCCCCCCCGAAGGGAAGATGCCGTGGTCCACGGCGATCGAGCGCAAGGGGGTCAGGGCCACCCCCAGGGATCCCACGGGGCCCTGCGCGATACGGCGAAAAAAGATATAACGTTGGTTATAGGCGAGAATCGCATCCGATTGGTTTGGATTTTGCTGCAGATACGCGCGGATGGCTTGCATGGACATTTTGTCCGCCTTGATTTTCCCCTGGTCGATCAAGTGACGGCCAATGCTGCGGTAGGGATGGCCGTTGGAAACGTCGAACCCGATTTGCAGCGTTTCGCCATTTTCCAGATCGATTTTGCCGGAGCCCTGTACCATGAGGTTGAACAGGTCGATTTCATCTTTCAACCACGCCAGTGGCGGGGCAATGCGCATGAAATCCGGCTGCTGCCGAATCTGTTGGCGGTCCCAGTAGGGCACCACTTTGCGGTCCGCATACCGGCCGACAATGCGCCGGCCTTTCAGATCTGATGCAAACGGTGCCAGATCGATTTCCACGAGATCGGCCGGTCGCGAATACACCGGCACCGGGAAAGCTTCTGAAGCGGTTTTGCGGCCCTTCAGGATGGGCTCGTAATACCCCGTGAACAAGACCTTGGCGGATGGGCTTCGTCCGGTTGCCCGATATACCCGGAAACGCTCGCTCAGCAAGCATTGCAGGACCTGGGGTGTGGGGGCCTCCCGGATGATGGCGCTGAAAGCCTCCAGTGAGCGGATCAGGTGCGCCGCTGTGTAGGTATCCGCTGCGTAAGCGAAGGTTCGCTGGGGCGGCAGCTTACGCAGATAGACCAGGCTCATGTCAATGCCCCGCGTCAGATCTCGATAACCGTTGGTGTCGGCGAATAGCGGGTAGTCGGCCCTGTCCAGCCGGGTCAGCGCCGACTGCGGTTGCGGTGCCGGCCCAGGCGTGGGGGCGGGGGCCGGTATCGGCTCCGGTGTGGGTGCCGGTATGGGTGCCGGGGCGGATACCGGTCCTCGCGTACAGGCGACAAACAGGGTGAGCAGGGTGATCAAGACCAGGAGCGGGTATCGGATATGCACGTTCGTAGCTATCCGGTTGCCTGCCGGTTTCGCCGGGGTGGAAAGGGAACGCTGGGCAGTGGAACGTGAAGGTACGCTGCTGTTTTTATATGTCATGGCCGCCTTCTTCTATGGTGCACGGTTTTGCAGGATAACCTGAAGAATGGACTACCCTGGCGGCGGTTCGGGCGCTTCCACGGCTCGGATCCAATGGCCGCTTTTGCCGCCGCTCTTTTCCAATAGGCAGATGTCCGAAATCGACATCGCGCGGTCATAGGCTTTGCACATGTCATAGATGGTCAGAGCCGCCACGGTCGCAGCCGTCAGGGCTTCCATTTCGACCCCTGTATGGGAGACCACGCGTGCCGTGGCTTCGATGCGAATGGTGTGCTCAGCAGGCTGCGGAAAAAAATCGATCCCCACATGGGTCAGGTTCAGCGGATGGCACATGGGAATCAAGGTGGCGGTCTGCTTGGCGGCCATGATGCCGGCAATTCGCGCGGTTTCCAATACATTGCCTTTGCGGATCGTTTGATCGCGGATCATGTCCAGCGTTTCGGCGCGCATGCGCACCCAGGCCTGCGCCCGGGCCACGCGATCGCTTGGCGGCTTGGCAGTGACATCCACCATGCGCACCCGGCCCTGGTCGTCGATGTGAGTGAATTCGGCCATTTCGGGATTCCTTAGATTAGACGAAAAATTCGGTTTTATGCGTCACTTCTCTTTTAATGGCATCCAGCGTGGTACTCAAGGCGTTGATCACGTTTTCACGGATATCGCCGGCAACCACCAGGGCCATCACCGCATCGCCCACGTTCAGGTCGCGATCCGCATTGATCTCCACCAAAACCTCTATGATCCCGGGTCTTTTTCTGGCTTCGTCCAATACCTGGATCAAACGTGCGCTATCGACCGCTACACGTAAGCCCCGGACCGGGCGGCCTTGGCGGGAGGTGGCCCGGACAACGCCGTGGTGGCACAAAATCATGCCCACCTGATTGTAATCCGGGCGGCGCTTGATGCGAGCGATCAAGGCATTTATATCCATCGCTTCTCCTTAAGGTTCATCATTTTGGGCCGCTGGGAATGCGGGTCGCCTCTTAATCCAAACGACCGTCGGAGTGTGTGTCGCCGCTGCATGAAAACCGCAATTGTTCATACACTGTCGCTCCCAGCGGCCCATCTGAAAGCCGATGCGGCAAGCATAAGAGATAAAAGCGCTGAAAGCAAGTAGCCCCCGGCAGATTCCCAGGGTAACCGTATTTGGCATTTTCATACTGTACTTTTGCAATTAGCGTCACTCTGAGCTAAAAAAAGGCCATATCTTCCTGCGGACCACACGCGAACCTATTCACCGTGTCATCGCAGGGGTGCCACCTGTAGGGGCGACCGGCGGTCGCCCGGTGCGGGAGCAAGGCCACCATTGCCGGCAATCATGCGTGCGGTAGAATATTTCCGCGCCAGCCTGCGCGCTGACCCGAATACAGAGGGTCGCGCGGGCGACCGCCGGTCGCCCCTACAGTGCGCATCGTGCCCAAAAGCATAATGGCCATAAGCCTCGTGACCATCTATGTGTCCATTCACCCCATGTATCAACCGACATCTCCCCGCACCGCGCGACCACTCTGAGCTAAAAAAGACCATATCTTCCTGCGGACCATACGCGAACCCTTTTCACCGTGTCATCGCAGGGGTGCCACCTGTAGGGGCGACCGGCGGTTGCCCGGTGCGGGAGCAAAGCCAGCATTGCCGGCAATCATGGGTGCGGGAGAACAATGCCGGCGTATTGAAACGCGTAGGTATGCGACGGGGGGATAGGCCGGCCAACGCCGCCAGGCGCCGATGATCTTTTGTAATTCTTCGATGCTTTTGCCGCTTTTTGCAATGAACCGTATCGGGTTCAGTGCGTTCCAATGGGGTGGACAGTCATCAGGCAGCCCGTGCGAAATGATCGACGAGCTGTCATCCGCCGGCAAGAAGAGAGTACGTAGTATAAGCCCACATCGCTGAAAGGATCAGGATCGATGATGAATAGATTACAGGTGGGGTGATTGTGAATCCATTTACCATGAAGAACGAATACTTTTTGCGTGGGCTTGATACCTTTCTTAAAGTCATCAAAGTGCCTGAATTTCATTCAGCCTGCTTTTCTTGCTTTTTTTGCACGTTGATAGCAACGCCTGTGTCGAAATGCTTCCACATAATCTGAAAAGCACCGCATCACCTACCCCTCGATGGGTAAATTTTCAATGGTATTTCGAAAAGTAAAGTAGACCTGCGAGCGGGTTTGACAATTTTTGTCAGTTGTCATTTGACAATTTTTGTCAAAACTCTTTTTCTACACCGCCTTTGCCACCAGTAACCACCCGAAGAAAGGGAATTATGACAGGGTAATGGCGCGTGGCATGCAAATTGCTTCCGGAATTACTCGTCACGAATTCTTTATCGATCAAATGACAGCATTCCTGGACTGTACATTATTCACGCGAAACATGCTGTCCTTTCTTAATTATAAATGAAGTAATTAAAACCGTTTTGCTTGCCGGTTGGGCAGGTGGTTTGCGCCAACAACAAGCACTTTAAAGCTGTGTTGCAGTCTTCCCTCAGGCTGAAATCCTGCGTGGGGAGGTTTGAAGCCAGTTTTAAGCATCCTTTTCTATGCGAACAGGGCGTGCATTTGAATATTCGAACTGGAGGAACAATGGCTCTCACGAGAAAATTCAAACGAATTTTGGCCATGTTTTTGATTTTGACCTGGGTTCACCTCGACCTATCTGCGGTTTATGCAATGGACACGCAACTGCGCTCGACTGTAAAGAGCACGCCTTATGCATGGCAGGTGGCGCCCACCGATGCGGAGCTGAGCGATCCGATCACCGAAGAGGATGCCGCGCGCTTGTTTGACCGCAATGTCAACACCTCGTTTGCGGCAAACTCACCGGTCCTGGTAGAAATTCATCTGGACGGCATCAAAGAGTTCAGCGAATTGCGTGTTTACGGTGCGGCATCCTACCTGTTGACCGTTCAAGAACACCGCAATGGGCAATGGCATAGCATCGCCGACCTGACCGATATTGATTTGAACTATTTGCCGGATAAATGGCATGCTTTTGAACTGACCCAGAGCATCGAAACCGACATTTTGCGCATGCAGGTGGTGCCGACCGCATCGGCCGGCAATCCGGTCGGTTTAAGGGAGATCGAGATCTGGTCGTCGGGCGAGCATCTGCCCATTCAATCCGGGAAAACCCTGCTGGCACTGCTCGATTCAGGTAAACAAAACGATCAAGGCCGACGCTATTATCTTCAACCGCCATCCGGCATCATCGGTCCTGAAGAAGGGCAATATGTCGATTTTGAACATGACAATCAATTCGTCTTCAGCCTGGCCTACCGCCCTGACCAGATCAAGCGCGCCTATTTAAGCTATGAACTTGCGGGTCTGGCGCATTGGAGCAGCGTCATCCGCAGCATCAACGATCAAAGCGCCATGGGCGGCTATGTCGTCGAACGCGGTGAGACCAGCCGCCAGGTAGAACCCATCGCGCCGGAATGGCTCAAGCAAGGTGAAAACCGCATCCGTTTCAGCCCGCTTTCCGAAGACGAACAATATAGTGTCCGGGATGTGCAAATCCTGATCGAACTGGACGATGGGGCCAACTTCATCAGCAGTGTGCGCAGCAATCAAAGCGAAGACAAAACGGCGGTAGCCGCCCTGTACGATGGTGATATCCACACGGGCCCCTATCTGAAGGCGACCGAAGACAGCTCCCTGTTCGCCGGTTGGGTCCGGCGGATCGGTCAGATTTTTTCCCACGCGCAGGCACCCGAGGGGGCTGTCATTGAAATCGGTTTCGATCGCACCATCGATCTTACATCGGTGCAATTTTATGCCAGCAGCGAGCTTCGAGGGGAAGTCAACGTAGAGGTGCAGGTGGATCAGCAATGGCAGCCGGTTCGTGCAGTCATCGAATACGCCGCGCTGCAAGGGTGGTGTGCGCTCAGCATACCGGACGGCCAGAATGCGCAAGCGCTCAGACTTATCTTCGACCCGGCCGTCGACGGGGATATCCAGATCGGTGAAGTCCGCGCCCATGGTTCCAACTTGGAAAGTAGCGATGCGCCTGCCATCAGCATCAGTTACCCGGACAAGGGGCAGTACTTCGATAACCAGATTTATTTGCGCGGTTTTGTAAAGCCTGCAGACAACGGTTCAGGGCAAGTCCGCCTGTATGTCGGGGACAAGGAGATCGGCCATATCAATGGCGAGTTTGAAGCGCTGCTCGAAACTTCCGATATTGGCGACGGCACCGACGGCACCGGCAGCACGGGCGGCTCCGGCGGCGGCTGCTTCATCGATGATATCGTCGTGCTGCCGGTCACCGGCAGCGACCCCGGCATCCAGCTAACGGCGGTGTACCCCGACGGCGAGACAACCGTCAGCACGCTGCTCTTAGCGGAAGACCGCTTCGTTTCCAACGCGCAGATCGAGATCCGCTACGATCGGCTTGGCATTGCAGGTGGTTCGGCCAACCCGGGCGGCAATAAAAGGGGGCCGTGGAATGACGCCAATATCCACAAGAATTTTGACGTTTTCGCAGACAAGAACACCAAGCATGACTTTGCCGGTACCACGATCGAGGTCGGCCAGGGTGCGGTACGCAAGCAGCTCAAAATAAGCATGATGACCTTGCGCGATCGCGACCTGCCGGCCCTGGACCCCGGCATGGTGAACGTCACCGGGCAGTACCAGGGCTACCGCTTTTTGCCGCACGGTATGAAATTCGACCGCAAGATCACCGTCCGCATGCCCTATGCGAAGCAATTGCTGCCCGCCGGGTTCAGTGAAGCGGATATCCACACCTATTTCTACGATGAAGCGGCCGGCCGCTGGGTTGCGCTGCAAAAAGAGGGCGTGGACGCCGAGAACGGACAGGTGATCACCCTGACCGATCACTTCACCGACATGGTCAACGCGGTGGTGCAAGTGCCCGAATCGCCGCAATCCACCTCGTTCAATCCCACCCAGATGAAAGATATCAAGGCCGCCGACCCGGGCGCCGGGACCAACCTGATCGAGCCGCCCCAGGCCAACAACACGGGCGACGCCCGCTTGAGTTACCCCATCGAAGTGCCGCCCGGGCGCAATGGCATGCAACCCGGCATAGCCGTGCAGTACAACTCGGGCGGCGGCAACGGCTGGCTGGGCATGGGCTGGGATCTTCCCGTGCAGTCCGTCACGATCGATACGCGCTGGGGCGTGCCGCGCTACGACACCGGCCAGCTCGACCCCGCACGCGGCCCCCTGGAAACCGAAACCTACCTGCTCAATGGCGAGCAGCTCACCCCGGTGGCCCACCGCGACGAGCTGGTCGCGCGCACGGGCAATAAAATCTTTCACACGCGCGTGGAAGGCTCTTTTCAGAAAATCATCCGCCACGGGAACAGCCCTAAAAATTACCGCTGGGAAGTCATCGACAAAAACGGCACGCACTTCTTCTATGGCAGTGCCGGCACGCAAGCCCCGGTAAAGGATGCCATATTGACCGACACCGGCGGCAATATCGGCAAGTGGGCCCTGTGCCGCGTGCAGGACAGCAACGGCAACACCATCGACTACCGCTACGAGCGCCAGCTGGATTCCGGTCTCTTGTCCGGAAGCGGCGGCGTGCAGGGGGTCGAACTCTATCCCAAAGATATTTACTACACGGGTCACCTTGGCCAGGTGGGGCCGTACCAGGTTACCTTCGTGCGCGACCGCCACCTGGGCGAAGCGCGCCGGACCGACACGACCATCGACGCGCGCCTGGGCTTTAAAAAGGTCACCGCCGATCTGCTGCGCAAAATCGAAGTGCGCTACAAATCGCAGATGGTGCGCAGCTACGACCTGACCTACCGCAAGGGCGCTTTTGAGAAAACCTTGCTCGCCGCCGTCCGCCAGTTGGACAGCCAGGGGGCCGTCTTCAACACCCATACCTTCGATTACTTCGATGAAGCGCGCAATGCCAAAGGAGAATACCTGGGTTTCGGCCCTGCCGAAACGTGGAAAACCGGCCAAGACGAGGAGAAGATCGAGCTGTTGGATCGTGACGCCGGCCGCGCCAGTGCTCTGGGAGGAACAGCCAATGGCAGCACCGGCGGGCACTTGTATGTCGGATTCAACCTAACGGAGGGAAAAAAGACCAATTCCCTTGGCGGCAAAAGCGGCTTCAGCCACAGCCAAAGCCGAGGCCTTTTGACCCTGACCGACGTTAACGGCGACGGGCTGTCGGACAAGGTCTTCGATTCCGGCGGCAAGTTCCGTCCCAATCAGTCGGGGCCGGACGGCGGTACGGTTTTCGGCGACCCTCAACCCCTCGACGGCCTGGGAGAAATCTCCAAGGAAAAAGCCAACATGGTGTCGCTCGGCTTTGAATCCTACTTTGTCGCCGCGATAGGGTTCAACTACAGCATGACCTTCACCGAAACATCGACGTATCTGAGCGATGTCAACGGCGACGGCATCATGGATCTGGTCAAAAACCGCTCGGTGCGTTTCGGAAGACCGAACAATCCTGGCAACACCCGCCCGATACCGGTTTACGGATCTGATTCGTCGGTGACGCCTTATCCCATCGGGGCAGGCGCGGTGGATGCCGAGAACCTGCTGGAAGACTTCCAGGAAATCTATCAACAAATGCTGGACGCCAGCCCGCTGCACGATACGCTGCGGCGATGGGTGGCGCCCTACGCCGGCCGCATCCGCATCGACGGCGATGTGGCCTTGCTGGAAGACACCAGCAAAGAGCGCTCAGAATACCAGACCGCTGACGGTGTGCGCGTGGCCATCCAGCACAACAGCAGCGAATTGTGGGCAGAAACCATTGAAGCCGACGACTACAGCAGCAAAAGCCCGCAAGGGGTGAATGCCATCCGTGTCGAGAAAGGCGACCGCATCTACTTCCGCGTGCAGTCGCGTTTCGACGGCGCCTACGACCAAGTGCGCTGGAACCCGCGCATTGAATTTCTCAACCAACACGCGGCCATCGATGTGAATGGTCGCAACCCTTACCTTTTTCAGGCGGCAGATGACTTCATCCCAGCCGGCCGCAGTGGCATTTACGTGAACCTGCCGGCCGCCGGCCGCATTCAGCTCAGCGGCATGGTCGAAAAACTCGGCCCGACCACGGACGATGTGACGGTGCGTGTCGAGCTCAATGACCAGGAGATATACAACCAGACTCTGGACTTCGCCCAGTCGGCCGCCGCCGCCGTCGAGCTGCCGCTGAACGTGAACCCGGATGATCGCCTGAAATTATATCTCAATGCCGATTCCCCCATCGATCTTACGCTTGTGCGCTGGCGGCCCCATCTCGAATACACAGCCATCGAGGGCCTGGATTCGGCCTACGACGATAAAGGCAAACCGATCCTGGCATTTGACCCGTCCTATATCGCCGACGTCTACGGCGCCAACGATCTTTCCGCGCCTCAGCCGCTGTGGAAGGCGCCGGCCACAGGTATGGCCACCGTTACGGCGGACGTATCGACCACCGCCCAAGACGGCGAGCTGGTGTTGACGGTCAAACGCCTCGACCGGCTTCTGGGTAAAGCGGTCCTCGACGTGGCCGAAGCGCGCGCCCAAAACAAACCCATCGTGCTGAGCACCCAGGTCGACCTGACCAGGGATGATCAGATCGCATTCGAACTGAGCACGCGTGAGCGCGAGTTGGCCCAATCCATTTCTCAGTATGCGATTTCGGTCAGCTACGGCGCCGGCGATACACCGGCCAACGTGCCGGGCGGATTGCATTATCCCGCCGAGGAAGCCTTGTTTGGCCAGCCGTTCCGCGGCTGGACTTGCGCTGGCTATCGTTCCGAGGGTGAGAAAGCCGGCCAGCCCATCGTCGAGGCCGATCTTGTCCTCCCCGAGTTTGATGAGGAGCGTCATCAACGCAACAGCGAACTGACGGATCCTGAACAGCTCGATCCCCAGGTGCGTCCCCAGGACGACCAGGCCATTGTTTTTTACCCGGAACCTTCGCTCAGCCGCTGGCGCGGCTACGATGACGGCAGCTGGCTGTCGGCCGACCTCCAGAGCAGTTCACGCCTGGGCATCGATTACGTCGGTGTGCCCCAATCCAGCGCCTATGCCGGCGCACGTGCCGTGGACCGCTTGTCGGAAAACGTGCAAAAGGGATTGATGTTCGGTGTCGGCCCGGCAGGTGGTTCTATCGCCACGGGAAAAAGCCGCGGGGTCTTGGACTTTATCGATATGAACGGGGACCGCTTTCCCGACGTGGTCGGCGAAAGCGGCATCCAATACAGCACCATGACCGGCGGGCTCGAGCGTTCCAGCCGCAGAGTCAATTCCGGTATCCGCAAAAGCGAAACCAAGTCCAATAGCATCGGTGCCAGCGGCACTTTTGCCGGGACGCAGTCCAGCGGCACGGGCGAAACCGAGAAATCCGGCACGCAGATGCCGCCTTTGGGCATCAGCGGCGGCTTTGGCGGTTCCGAAGACGAGCGCGATTATGACCTGATCGATATCAACGGCGACGGCCTGCCCGACAAAGTCTTCAAGGGCCAGGTGGCGCTGAACCTGGGCTATTCGTTCGCCGCGCCCGAACCCTGGGGCGCCGGGGAGGTCGGACGGGGCGAAAGCCGGAACAAGAACATGGGCGCCTCCTATGTCAGCGAAAGCTACGGAATGGGCGGCGGCCTCACCTTGGCGCGCAGCGAACAGCAGTCCAAAAGCGCCTTCATCGATATCAACGGCGACGGGGTGGCCGATTACGTGCGCAACGGCGACGGCGCCCTGAACGTGGCCCTGAACACCGGGTCCGGGTTCGTCCCGCTCACCTACCCGGGTGCCTCGGAATTCTCCCAGAGCCTCAGCGCCGATCAAAGCACCGCTTTCTACTTCACCATCGGCATCGGGCCGCTGTGCTACGGCTATTGCTACATCGTCATCAACCCGGGCTTCGATATGAGTCCATATGCGGGCCTGAGCCGCCCGGAAATTACCTTGCAGGACATCGACGGCGACGGTTTCGCCGACTACCTGCGATCGGAAAAAGACGACGAGCTGACCGTGCAGCGCAACCGCATCGGCCGCACGCACCTGCTCAAGACCGTGCGCCGGCCCCTTGGCGCCACCATCGAGATCGCCTACACCCGCGACGGCAACACCTACCAGATGCCCCAGAGCCGCTGGAACATGAGCCGTGTGGAAGTCTTCGACGGCCTGCCCGGCGACGGCGCGGACACGCAGGTCACCACCTGGCGCTACGAAAACCCCCTGTATCAACGGCGCGAACGCGATTTTTACGGCTATCAAAAGGTGACCACGGAGCAGCGCAACGCGGCGCAAGGCGATGCCCTGTACCGCAGCACCGTGCGCACCTTCGCCAATGCCAACTACTACGAAAAAGGCCTGCTGCTCTCCGAAACCCTGCAAGACGCCGCCGGCCGCAAGTACCTCGATACTGTCAACACGTATCAATTGCGCAACGTTCACACCGGTCAGCTCGTTCAGGGCGAAGGCGCAGCAAGCCTGACCGCCACGCTCTTCCCGGAACTGATCCGCACCACCAAAAAGTTCTACGAGGGCCAGGCCGAACCGGGCGTGAGCACCTACCAGACCTTTGCTTACGATGCGCTGGGCAACGTGACGCGCTTCTTCGACGCGGCCGACAGCGGCGCGGACGACGACATCGAATCGCGTATCAGCTATCACAGCGATGCCGCCGCCTACATCATGGGCAAGGCCGAGCGCATCGAGGTATACGGCAACGGCCGCCTGCTGCGCCGGCGTTCCGCCGAAATCGCACGCACCACCGGCAATGTCACCAAGATCCGGCTCGAGCTGGCCTCAGGCACGGCCGAGCACGCCATGACCTACGACGCCTACGGCAACATCACCAGCCAAACCGGCCCGGCCAACAAAACCGGCCAGCGCTACCGCCTGGACTACACCTACGATTCGCACGTCTATACTTACGTGGACCGCATCCAGGACAGCTTCGGCCTGGTCTCCACAGCCCAAACCGATCCGCGCTGGGGCCAGCCCACCAAGACCACGGACATCAACAACCAGAGCATCACCTACACCCATGATGCCAAGGGCCGCGTCACCACCGTCACTGGCCCCTATGAAAACGGCCTGGACCGGCCCACCATCGCCTTTGCGTATCATCCCGAAGCCCAGGTGCCCTGGGCCCTGACCCGGCACTTTGACACCTACCAGCAGGCGGCCGACCCGCTGGAGACCGTGCTGTTCATCGACGGCCTCAAGCGCGTGCTGCAAACCAAAAAGGACGCGGCCGTGGGCACGAACGGCGCTGCAAGCCAGGACCGCATGATCGTCTCCGGCCGCGTGATCTTCGACCACGTGGGCCGGACCGTGGCCCAGTACTACCCGGTCCCCGAAAACCTGGGCAGCCAGGGGGTGTTCAATCCCGCCTTTGACAGCGTTGCGCCCACGCGCACCAGCTACGATGTGCTCGATCGCGTGCGCCAAGTCGTCATACCGGACAACACCCGCACGAGCCTTTCCTACGGCTTTGGGGCCGACCGCGACGGCGCGCAGCGCTTCGAGACCGTCGTGACCGACGCCAACGGCCGCGCCAAGGCAAGCTACCGCGACGTGCGCGAGCTGATCACCGCGGTCAAGGAGTTCAACGCCGGCACCACCCTCTGGACCAGCTACCAGTACGACGCCATCAAGCAGATCACCACCGTGCGCGACCACAAGGGCAACCTGACCACGGCCCGGTACGATCTGCTGGGCCGGCGCACCCACATCGACTCGCCCGATCTGGGCCTGACCGAATATGTCTATGACCCGGCCTCCAACCTGGTGCGCAAGATCACCGCCAACCTGCGCGCCGCGGGCAAGGCCATCGAGTACGACTATACCTATAACCGGCTCGATGCCATCCGCTACCCGGCTTTTGCCGAAAACAACGTGGCCTACACCTACGGCAAGCCCAACGCGCCTTTTAACCGCGCCGGGCGCATCGTCACCGTCACCGACGCCTCGGGCGAAGAGGAGCGCTTTTACGGCCCGCTGGGCGAAACGGTCAAGACCATCAAGACCGTGACTTCTGCAACCAAGGGCAACAGCCGCAACGCCCCTGAGATCTACATCACCGAGTACACCTACGACACCTACAACCGGCTGCGGCAGCTGATCTACCCCGACGGCGAAAAGCTCACCTACGCCTACGACAGCGGCGGCCAAGTCCAATCGGTGGCCGGCAAAAAGGGCAGCTACAGCTACCCCTACGTCAAGGCCGTCACCTACGACAAGTT